>Ga0222711_1000288_pt1 | contig 15995 bp, 19 predicted proteins | sample AntAcemetage1699_FD_179814 | JGI IMG/M metagenome (GOLD analysis project Ga0222711, IMG submission 179814) | Saline water microbial communities from Ace Lake, Antarctica - #1699 | ecosystem: Environmental > Aquatic > Non-marine Saline and Alkaline > Saline | place: Antarctica: Ace Lake...
GTTCGGTGGAGGAGTCCCAGCTAAGGTGCTAGTTATGAACGTGCGCCAAGCAGGTATTGCTGCCATCCCAACTGCCTACCAGTTGGCTACGGGCGTAGCAGGAGCGGTTGCAGGAGAGGGCTTTAGCACAATTGGTACAGGTGCCTTAGCTGCCGAGCAATTCCCACAGGAGCACTTCGCAACTTACTCCGACCTAACTGTAAAAACCGCAGCTTCAGTTATCGCAATCACAGGTGTACTGGGTATCCGCTACGTCTCGATGGTCTAGAACCATACTCAACGTTCCATTACGCACTAGGCTAGGTCAATGAGCGAAAACCCGACGCCAGAAGAGCCGAACTTTGATGTCTTAGAAGACAATCTTGGTTTTTCTCCTTTGGACGAAGAAGCAGTGCACATGCACGAGCTCCACAAGTCCCTCATAAAAGCAGGTTTTCGCGATAAGCAAGCCCTCCTGCTCGTGGCTATGATTGCCGCGGACATGAGAGAAGAGTCTATGTACGTTGAGCGTGCAGACCCAGAAGACTACCCAGAACCCTATCCTGAAGACTTTATCCCTCAAGATGATGAAGACCTCGATGACCTCGATTCAGAATCTGATTAGGGAAAGAGAGCCCGAAGATTTCAGATATTCCAAATCGCGATTCCGCGGACTACATATTTTCCTTGCTCCTTGAAAGCGGAGCTGTTGAGCTTGTAGGAATGACCAACGGCGAGCCTACCTACAGAATCACCCCTGAGTGCGCCGATATTTTCCCCGAGTTTTATAAATACCACAACGAGATGCTGTCTCAGACTGCCAATGAGCTTTGGCAGATGGGGGTTATCGAGCTAGAGTTCACTATGGCGGGAGAGTCGGTAATCTTTAATAAAAAGAACTATAAAAAACTCAAGGAAGTTATTGACATCTTGACTGAAGAGCAGATTGACTTTCTAGAAGCTCTTGGCGCTCCAGTCAAAAGACTTTTATAGTTTAAGCAAGCTTTTATCGTTTCTACTACTATTATTGAGTGTATAGACGAAAGGTATAAAATGCTTCTTGCACAAAAGAATAAAACCTCATCAGACATTCACCTAGTTGTTTCTAACGACAAGCAACACTTTTTTTGCATACACTCCAACAGACTTGAAATGCGCATTTGGGAACCTCTTCAGATGATGAACATCAACGAAGCCCAGCTTCACATCAAAATGCACATGCAGCAAGGGCATAAAATCCCACCAGGACTAATAAACTTGATTCAGCTTCAGTACCTACTTCAGGACTAATCTTTCTTTGTATTGGTCGGCACTTCAATAATGCGACCTTGGAAGTCATCCTCTACTTCCGCAAAGCCAATCTTCTTGTCCAAGTACCCTCTTATGATTCTTGGAGCAACAAACGATAGAATTTCTCGACCCTCGCAGACATTGCAAGCGCAGAAGGGTATTCCACTCTCTGTCTCATGTCCTTTAGTAAATTCAGGGGTTCCTTCTTCAGCATCTACAGATTCGTAGAGCCCCATCATGTATTCGTCTAGACCGTCCTGAAGCTTTTGTGCCCACTCGGGGTCTCTTATTTCAAATCTCATTGCTTTTGTCATAGCATCACTCTATACTAAAAGAATGATTTATTCAACCATTCCAACTTACGATGTTTCTGTACATGGGACCAAGCGCGGTGTAGCATGCGTGATGTGTACTTTTGGGGACATGATGGACAGGGCTTGGGTAGCTGAGTCCACTCAAGAAATGGTTGACCACTTAGGCGGCCATCGTCGTGCAGGAGACAGAGTTCCAGACGACCTCACTGAAAAGCTGTGGGCAGACAACGCTGCCAATTACCCTAAGGCGCAATCCACTGGGATTTAGCTGTACTGGTGAATCCAAGTGGTAATAACTTTCTCCCACTCGCGAAAGTTGTCTGTATCTCCGCCAACTTCCAATCCACGCTTCACACTTACTTCGCGTTGATACCGAAGCTCTCCTTCGGAATTATAAATCTTTAGATTACCTCGCCACATGTTCTCGCCTATTGACTCAATAACTACTGAGTAATTCTCTATCTGGCTTTGCCAAATCATATCTGGTTCCATGGTTTCCTCTTTTTACGGGGTGGGAGTGCGAAAAATCACATTCTGGTTCCGAGAGCAGACCTGTACCACTCTCTGCCGTCTTTAACATTATGCACGAACCTGACGTCGGTGACTCCTACAGAGTTCAGCCAATCGGCCCACTTAGGCTCGCAGTCTATGTACTCTCCACCCAAAAGAGCGAACGGAACTTCATACGCGTGCGCAACAATCGCCGCATGCATTGAGCCTGCCAAAACAAACCTTGCTCCAGAGACTTTATCTATGAAAGCCAAGATGTCTGCGCGGTCCTCGACAACGGGGCTAAAAAGTGCGTCTGCGCCTAGCTCGTGTATCGAATTGACGTTGTAATCCGACTTGTCCATAATGTGCCGTACTGCAAACGCAAGACCATTAGGCGAAGACTTAGGGTAGATTCCTGGAAGCATGTATGCGGGGTCTAAGGTGATTTCAGTTTCAATCCCGTGCTTTCTAAGTTCCGCTTGAGTGTTTGGGCCTCGTACTCCATCAAACTCTGCAGTCTCTAGCAACTCTGGGTCCAAGCTTTCGCCTCTCCAGCCACAGCGGTGAAAGACGGCAATTTTCCCAGCATCGGCAGCAAGCTTAAGGTGCGTGTTGCTTATGACACTTCCAATAGGAAAGTGCACACTGCTAGGGTCCAAAGACCATTCGTGGTGCTTCAAGGGGTCAAGGAACACTTCTGGCAAAGCGTCACCAAAGTTTCGGGTTACCCCGTCTAGTCTCCATTCGTAAATCATTAACCCAATCTTATCGGGTGTATGCTGAGTTGTATGGATGACTACGAGTACGACGGAAAAGAACGAGACGCCAGACAGTTCGAAGAGAGGATGTCATTAGCATCTTTTAAGGGCAAATCCGTTGAGTACCTTATCCGAGCTGAAACTGCTGCGGGCTACGATGTCGGGTTGCACTACGCTCAAATTGCTCAAGCTTACGCAACGCTGGAGCTTGCTCGCGTTACTGGCATTCAAAGGCGCTCTAGTTAAATCTGTCTTCTTGCTCAATCATCTGAACGGCTCTTTTTACAAACTGCTCAGGACTGTTCATCTTCAGCAGAAGCAGGTCCAGCATCAGTAGGGCCAGGATTCTTCTTTTTTCGTCCTGCACCCCCTGCTGGTAAATCTGCTCCTCTATCATGTTCCTCGGCTGCTTCTCGGTTCCCATGGCACTCACATTCGCACTTAGTCATTTCGCCTTTTACGGCCCAGTTTTCAAACTCAACTCTACAGCCAGCGTGATGTCCCGTTGCGCACCACCCAAAAAAAGCCATACCTAACCATAACTCATTTCTATCCTTCCTTTTTCTCTGTCGGAGCGGAAGCGCGAAAAAACGGTTTTTGAACTTACGAGTACCGCTAAGATAGTCGGTGTGGAGGCATGCACAACCACTGCGTAATTGGACGGTCGGTTGTGTTTCTTCTCTGCTAGGTAAACCGAAGACAACCGTGAGGAGGTCGGAAAACGTATCTAGGGGAGGTGCCAGGAAGCATGGATTGGGATTTCTCGATTGGTCTGACACCTCCGCCTCCACACTCCCCCCCACACCTAAACTCCCCTATTTCTCTGGAAGATTCCCTTTACGGAGTGAGAGCGCGAAAAAACGAGTTTTGTGGTGTAGTATCTATTATATGACAAATGACAATTCTCAGTGGAGCTACTCCCTGACCCCTCAAGAAGAAGCAACTTGCGCTCGCGTTGGCTTTGAACGCCAAGAGCCCTACCTCGCAAGGCCCGAAGCTAATCGAAGATACTCCCAAGGAGACGTTGCAGAGATTTGGCAACACTCAGTTGCTGCTGGCTCTGAAATGGCCTTTGCTCGAATGGTTGGTCTTAGTGATTTTGTTCCCCACGTAAACAAGTGGAAGTCCGCTGCAGATGTTCCCCCCTACGAGATTAGGTATTGCTTCACCAATAAAAGGGTGGACGACTCGACTTGGTCCCTGAGGCATGAAGAAGGCGACGACATAGATGTTGCTTATGTACTCCTTGTTGGCGGGCTCGAAGATATGAAGCCGAGGGACAAAGATAACGTATCTCCTCCCTACACAGCGGTTGGGTGGATGTGGGGCTCTGACTGCCGACAGTCCACTTTTGAGCTTACCCAGATATCTAGCAAGCGCCGTTGGAGAGTTCCCTTTGACCAACTGAGGTCTATGGCAGAAGTGACTTCTCCTCAATACGTTAACGGAGTGTGAGCGCGAAAAAACGGGTTTTGCACGAAGTTTTATAGGGGCATTTTCCTTGTATTTACTGGGCAAAGTGCCTAAATTGTACGAACTCCAAATGAACATTAGGTATAATACAAATAAGTAATACAGTTTTAGACATAACACTGTATGATATAGTCTAGTTAAACGACAGAAAGAAGGTAATTATGAGTATCAATTGGAAAGCACCATTCGAGTTTGCATTTGAGCTAGGTATGTTCCTGCTCGGCTCTATTTTGGTCCTCGCTATTGGCATCATCGCCATTGTTTTGGTCTACGGTTTGGTCAAAAGCCTCTTCGTAACCTTAGGCAAAGCGAAGAATAAGAAGAGCGAAGACAAGAAAAGCTTTTTTAAGATGCACTCGGTAGATTAGGAACTAATGACAATCTTTAACTCAGACATGACCGTAGAACTGGTCAAGCACAGTGCGTCAGATGCCGATGTAATCTTCGCTGCCAAGGTTTCAACCCAAGGCGAGCGCTCATTCCACGGCAACGAGGGATTCTCCGAGGACGCATCGGACAGGCAAGCTGGTCTAATCAACTGGCTGGTTCGCGACCGTCACGGCTCTCCTTTTGAGCATTCTGTCTTTACTTTCTACGTAAAGGCCCCTATTTTTGTTTGGAGAGAGCACATGCGTCACCGCATGGCTAGCTATAACGAAGAGTCGGGACGATACAAGAAGCTAGAGGCAGAGTTCTACGTTCCAGACGTATCTCGCAACCTTATCCAGACTGGCAAGCCAGGAGCTTACGTATTTAGTGCAGGCACCCCTGAGCAGTACGAAGTTGTGTCTAATAGCTTTGTTACTTCCTGCGAAAGTGCTTACGCAGAATACACAGGGATGCTGGACGCGGGAGTTGCCCGAGAGGTGGCCAGAGCAGTTCTGCCCACAACCATCTACTCATCGGCATACGTCACCATGAACGCCCGCGCTCTTATGAACTTTTTGTCACTGCGTCGCAACGTAGAAGGCCAAAGGTTCCCGTCATACCCACAGCGCGAGATTGAGATAGTCGCAGAGAAATACGAAGCCATCTTCGAGGAGCTCATGCCATTGACCCACAAGTCTTTTGTTGCGAACGGAAGAGTAGCTCCGTAATGACTGAAGGCATTGCTTATTGCTATGCACGAGTCTCAACTCAAATGCAAGCAACAGACGGTATGAGTCTTGGAGCTCAGGAGAAGCAGCTAATCGCTGCTGCTGAGTTGGCTGGCTATACGCCTGTAATTCTTAGAGAAGAGGGGCGCTCAGGGAAGAGTATTCAAGGTAGACCAGTGCTGAAGAAGGCACTGGAAGAACTTGACTCTGGGCTTGCTCAGGCTATGTATGTCACAAGGTTGGACCGACTAGCTCGCTCCACTCGAGACTTTCTCAGCATTGTTGACCGTTCTCATAAGTATGAATGGCGATTAGCCCTGCTTGACCTTGGGCTAGACACTGCCACATACCAAGGAAGATTCGTCGTCACAATAATGTCAGCCATGGCCGAGATGGAAAGAGGAATGATTTCTCTACGCCAGAAGGATGTCCATCAAGACCGACGTGACAACGGTAAAGTCTGGGGAGTTGACATTGGCCCTAAGTCAGTACTGGACATAGACCTAAAGCGAAGAATTTGGAACGAAAGAAACGCTGGTCTTTCTTTTAACGTAATAGCTCAGAAGCTGAACAAAGAGGGAGTTCCAACAACTAACAAAGGTAAAGAGTGGTACGCAAGTACTGTTCGATACGTTTTTGTGGCATTCTCTAAAGAAATCCCTGAGGCTGTTTAGCTCAGGGCTTTTTATCCAGGTCACGCACTGAGACTAGCCAGTCGTCTTTTAACTTAGCGACCGCCGAGAGCAAAACAAGTCCAGACATTAGCAATAACAGAACCCACAGAATTGCCAGCACCCCAGCCACAATCAGAAGAATAATTAAAAAGTCCATAAATAAATGATACAACTGTTTAGAACTGACACGCGATAATACATGCGGTAAACCTTAAGGTTATAGATTAGGTTTAGGGCCTTACGTATGATAGTCTTGAAAGTAGACAATCTGGGATACAAAGACATAGATGGAGAATGACATGAGCTATGAGCTCGTAGAAGAATACGCAACAATGATTGTGCCTATACTACCTCAGGCAAAGCAGGCGTATGGTGCTCGTAACCAGTCTTCGCCAGCCCACGAAGCAAGCAGGGAGTACACCCGATTGCTCACAGAGTTTTACAACAAAGGCGGAAGTCTTCCTTTGCTTGCAAAGAAACTAGAAGTAGCGTACGCGGGAGTTCGCCGTCGCGTTGTTATGAATGACATTACTGTGTCAGCTTTCAGGCCAAAGGTTCGCGTAAAAAATCAGGACATCAAATCAGCTGCGTCTCGAGTGACTTCTGCTCGTAAAAAAGACGGAGACCTGTATCACGACCAGTTGGCTGAGGAATACCAGAACGGTATCTCTCTTTCTAACTTGGCAAAGGAACTAGGACTCAGCTCAGCTGCACCCCTGTATTATGGAGTTCAGAGAAGTTTGCAACGTAACTCAAAGAAGTAGGTGACCTATGGGCAAAAGTTTGATGGAGCTTATTGCGCTTTTGCCCATAGAGGAGCAACAGGCTGTCCTTGCTGATATGGACATGGACCAGCTCATGTGGGACTGGAACGTTTGGGCTCGCCCTGAGCAGTTAGCACCCGAAGGTGACGACTGGAACGTATGGCTAATTATGGCTGGGCGTGGATTTGGGAAAGGTTTTTGCTTAGATACCCCCATTCTTAAAGCCAACGGACAGCAGGTAGACATAGGCCAGCTGAAAACAGGCGACGTTATACTTGATGAAAATGGCAAGCCAACAAAAATCTTGCAAGCCCACGAGCCCTACATGCCTGAAAAGCTTTATAAGCTTACTTTTTCAGACGGGACATCCTTAATTGCCGATGCGCCACACCAATGGGTAACATGGACCCACTCGGACAGGAAAGCCTATAACCGAAATGTCGGCGGGGCCAAAGGCCTTCCCGATAACTGGCCTCAATGGAAGTCCACGATTTCTCGCCTGAGATTAGGGTCTCGCATTCCCGTGTCTACTATTGACCGCGCTTTTGAACTTGTGGGCGCTGGGATGTCGGTTAGGAAAGCTGCAACCAAGCTTGGAGTTTGTAGACAGGCCCTCGCCCCTCACATGCAAGCTGGCAGAAATCTTCACTCGACCATAAATTACGTTAGGCAAGAAACAGGCGTAGGGCCAAAAATACGCAACACACAGGAAATCGTAGATTCCTTTACTTACAATGACAGAGGCGACCTCAACCACTCAATTCCACTAGCTCCTCCTATTGAACTGCCAGAGCAGGTTTTACCTATAGATGGCTATTTGCTCGGCATATGGCTTGGAGATGGTAGCTCAGCTGGTGGAGAATTCTGCTCTCATATTGGTGACTACCCAGAGTTAGAAGACAGATTGCTGTCTCGGGGACTACTTCTTAGGGCCCCAAGAATCGGGAAAAGTATAGCTATGGTTACTGTTCACGGGCTGAGAACTATTCTTAGAGGTACGGGACTTTTAAATAATAAGCACATACCAGAAAAATATTTTAGGGGCTCAATTCAGCAGCGCAGTGACCTCTTAGCTGGCCTACTAGATTCTGACGGCTTTATTCACGCCGATTCTGGGCACATAGAATTTTCGAACACTAATAAAAATCTTGCCGAGGGCGTTTTAATTCTCGCTAGGTCTTTGGGTCAAAAACCCGTAATGGCTTCAGGCAGAGCAACTCTCTACGGAAAAGACTGCGGAGAGAAATTTCGCGTTACTTGGCGTCCCACAATTAATCCGTTCTACATGGAGCGCAAGCGTGCGAGATATACCGAGCCAGCTGGCCAAGCCTCTAGAAACTATCACAGGATGATTACTAGTGTTAAGGAAGTTTCCCCTGTAATGGTTAGATGCCTCACCGTTGACTCACCTAACTCCATGTACCTTGCTGGCGAAGCTCTCATCCCAACGCACAACACGCGCCTTGGTGCCGAATGGGTCCGCGAGCAGGCAAAATACACAACCACAGGGCAAAGAAGATTTGGGCTAGTGGCCCGTACCGCGGCTGACGTTCGAGACGTTTTGGTCGAAGGAGAAAGTGGTATAATAAACATTTCTCCTCCTTCAGAGAAGCCACACTACGAACCTTCTAAGCGAAGACTCACTTGGCCAAACGGTAACGTTGCCAGTCTCTTCACTGCAGATGAACCTGATGGTTTGCGTGGACCACAATTTACGCATAGTTGGTCCGACGAAGTGGCGGCCTGGAGACAGACCCCAGACGCTGCTGGCATGACTGCTTTTGACAATATACGAGTTGGTACTCGTCTTGGAGCCAACCCTCAGATGGTTGTGACCACAACACCAAAAAGAGTGCCGCTACTTTATAAACTTATTGAAGAATCCAAACTTATAAAGACCTCAGGTTCAAAAGTTATTATCACCAAGGGCTCTACTCTGGATAACGCTGGAAACTTGTCGGGCGCATACCTAGACACAATTACTGGGGTATACGAAGGAACATCTCTCGCGCAGCAAGAACTTTACGGCGAAATGCTTGATGATGTGGACGGCGCTCTTTGGACAATCGAAATGATTGATAAGGCAAGAGAGCTTATCTACCCGCCTAGCACCCCCCTGAGAGTTATAGGTGTTGACCCGTCGGTAGCAGAAAACCCAAGGGACGCTTGCGGTATCGTCGTCTGCGCATCCACTGGAGACAGAGACTTGTACAAGCGCCACGCTTGGGTTCTGGAAGACGCTACCATTCACGGCTCCCCAGAAGTCTGGGCTAATAAAGTCGTTGAGATGGCTCGTCGCTGGGGCGCACCAGTTGTCGCAGAAGTAAACCAAGGTGGTGCTTTGGTTCGTAACGCAATCAACGCTATTGACCCTAGCGTAAAGGTTTTAGAGGTCCACTCAAAATACGGTAAAGCTTTGAGAGCCGAGCCAATTGTTTTGGCCTACGAGCAATCTAGAATTCACCACGTAAATTATCTACCCGAGCTAGAGTCTCAGATGACTTCTTGGATTCCAGAGCAGACTCGAAGCTCACCAGACCGAGTAGATGCTTTGGTTCACGCCATGACAGCTTTGCTAATTAAGCCACCTGCAGGATTCCACGGGGGGAAGCTAACTGCTAAATCTCCTGCTGCAAGAAAACTTCCGCCGTTCCGTTCTGGCGGAGGTAAGGTTTTTAACCCTAACCGTTAGAACCTAGCTATCGAAGTCATTGTCTGCCAGTTCATATCTGTAGGCGTCATCCTTGAAATAACTTTCAGACCCTTTACAGTTGCGCGAGAACCAGTACCGTCAATCTCCATACCACGCTCAAGAAGCTTTCTAGTGAATGCAATCTGAGTCATCGAGCGCTCGCCACGGTCCTCGGACCAAACACGGTAGACGCTAAACATAGTCTTGATTGTTGTCTGAATCCCTACGGCTTCTTCAGTCTCTTCGGCAAGGAAGATTCCAATACGGTCTTCGTTCTTGCGATAGACATCAGCTGCTTCTCGAACTCGTACGCACCAACCAAGAGCGTCAGGGTCATTGGAGTTTAGAATCTGCATTGCACCTTCGACAGCCCAAGCAAGAACAGCGGGTAGTCCGCCTTCTGGGTCAAAGATGTAGTCCTTAAGGTTTGGGTCTGGGTGAAGAGGCACCCTATCAAACGGGATAGGTCTGATACGACGCCACATAGCATCGTCTGTAATGATAGGACGGTGGTTTGTAGAAATCCACAGCTTTGCCTGAGACTGGAACGTGAAAGGCTGCTCTCCAGGAGAACGGGCTGAGATTTCTGAAGAACCCGTCAACTTCTTTACAGAGTTCTCTTTAATCCGCTCGGAGTCGGGAAGTTCGTCTACCCAGACCATTCGGCGTCCACGCAACTGAGCCCAGTGGTAGAGGTCAGTGCTGTTTGACTTTCCGTCGCCCTGAGCCAAAATTGTCGAGTCCAGAGGCCAAGCGTACTGCTGAGTACCTAGGCACTTAACCAAAGCCTCAACGAAAGTATTTTTACCCGAACCACCAGGTCCATAAACTAGAAAAAGAATGTCGTACTTACTGGAGCCAGTGAGTGTGTACCCAGCGGCTCTTTGTAGCCAGTCTTGGTATTCTTTGTCTCCACCAGTTGTCTCGTCTAGGAACTTTTCCCAGCGGGCGTTTCGGTGACCACGAGTGTAAGTAACTGGAGCACGGCGAGTGATGTGCAGGTCTGGACGACCCTTCAAAAGCTCACCTGATTTTAGGTCAATCACACCGTTGAGAACACCCAACAAGTTTGAGTCATTGTCCCACGTGTCAACTGCTACTTCAACCCTAGGGTCCGACTTAGCGCTATCCACTGCTCCACGCAACCGAGAGTTGCTACGAGATTGATGTGCCCACTTGATTACGTCACTTCGGTCATCTATTTTGTGGTTCAGGGATTCAGACCCGATAAATGCTCCAAGGCGTTTTGCAAGTTCTTGAATTTCTAGGTCTTCGGTGTCAGGCTTCCAATAACCCTGCTTCCAGACAAACCAACCAAGGCCAGTACTGTATCGAACACCCTTACCAAAAATATCCACAAGCCGACGTCCGTTACCAGTGTCTGACAAAGAACGTTTTCCTGGTGTACCTCCATCTTGAACATCAATAGCGTCAGGGTCTTTAGGTACGTCCATGTTTGTGATGCTGGTGGCTTCGTGAATAGAAGCTCCCTGCTCAATGAGCTCAGCTACACCGTACTCGTACGGACGGTAAATGTCTTCGTCTAGGCCATCCATTGAGTAGCTCTCAGGAGGCACGACACCAAGAAGAGGGACTAGCTTTGCTGGGGATTTAGCTGCTTCATTGGATGCGGTAATTTTTAGGGCACGGCCTTTATGCCAGTCACTTACGTTGGAGTCGAGCCTTTGCTCTTTAGGGTTATCCGCAACAAACTGTATGCCGCGACGAACGTGCATAATCAAAGAGTTTGTGCCCTCTAGCTCCATAGGAGGTCGGACGTTATCGTGATTGAACCTAATCATAAACGTTTCAATGAAGTTAGCGGTTACAGGCTCTGTCCCATACTTATTAGCTAAGTGGCAGGAAAGCTTATAAATCTGTACAGCTCGCTCTCCTTCGTCAATTCCGTCGTTAATAAGTTTGTCGTAGTCAAAATCTTCTACGTCATTTACCCAGTCCCAGTCGCCTCCACCAGCAAAATTATATGAGGTGCGACGGCGCTGTTTACGGAGAATGCTTAGGAGCTCCTCGGGAGCATCTGCCATATCAATTTCCCAAGGCGCACAGCCTTCGGCCCATTCATAAGTAACACCAGAGTGGTGCCTCGAAGGAGAAATAAGGACATAGCCATTGTGCTTAATGTCAACACCTTTTAGCTCAAGAGAGTTGAGGTTTCCGATTAAGTCTTCTTCTGGGTCACACTTGTAGTAAATGTGGCGTCCACGGCCACTAGTTCTGTCATCGCCGTTGTAGATACCAGTGATGGCCTCAACGGTTGGGGGTAGCTCACCTTCGAGCTTTTCTAAAAATTTTACATAGGATTCTGGACCGCCAGAGCGTGGGTCAATGTCGATGACTAAAAAGCCAGACTTAGAACAATGTACGCCGATGTTGTACTCAGGGTTGGCGCTCCACCACTTGTTAATCTTGTCAATGTCTGAAGTTGATTCAACATTCCACTGACCTATTACAGGGTGCTTTCCAACTTCCTTGGGCTCACCGTGGGTCTTATTGCAAGTGCATCGACCGTTATCAATTCCATGGCATGGAAGAATTTTCCAATTCAAATTTGGGTAATATGTCGACGCCTTTGCGAGACGACTCTTGTCTTTGTTATCCACCGCAACCTCCTCAAATCGCTGGGAAGATTACTCAACGTTCGCGGAAGATAGTTAAGTAACTTAAAAAATTTTTAGCTTAGTAGGGAAACTATACACCTAGCGCAGTCCGCTGTCTACTAATCGTTCAACGAGTTTCAATATACACTATAAGTAACACAAGCTTACTCAGACGGGGCACTCTCTTGCAATTTCTTTCATACACTCTGCCAACTGTTATTATCAACACGGCCAATTGGTGGGAGCCAGGCACGACTGATGTTTTGGACATCGGAGACATTGCTATCTACTTAAGTGCTTTAATTGCTTTTGCAGCGGTTGTTGCTGGCACATCTAAGGTTTGGTTTAGGTCTTTACGCAAAATTGTCAAAGAAGAGATTGAAATTGCCACCGCTCCCATCCATCCGAAGTCCAATGGAGGCCTTAGCCTCGCAGATGTGGCCCGTAAGACTGAAGATTTAGAAACTTCTCTCTGTAAAATCAGCGACCAAAACGAAGAAACCCGCACCATTCTTCTTCAAGTTTTAGCTAACTCGGTATATATCCCAATCGTTGTGCCTGAAAAACAAGTCAAAAAGCCGACTAGAAAAAAAGTACCCACCCCTTCCAAAAAGGATAATTAGGTCTTATAGTCGCCATAAGTAGGGACTTTTGAAACAGTTTTATTAGATACTTGACACGCCGTAAGTATTATAAGTCGAAAAGTTTGCACTTAGTGTTACAGTTATCGCGAGACTTACAATAAGTCTTTCCGCCTTACTGGAGGTACTTATGAGTTTAGCCGAAAAGTTGAGCGCTACCCCCCGCACCGATTCTGGTTTGCCCTGCGGCGTAGCCAAGCTTCTTTCTCTAATTGAGGGAGAAGACCTAGAAGCTTTAGAGATGCTTATGTCTGAGCCCTCTAGCGCCACGACCGTCTCTAATCGACAAATCCACGACATTCTTTTGAGTGAAGGATATGACGTTGCTTTTTCCTCTATATCAACGCACCGCCGTAAGCAGTGCCGTTGCTTTACAGGGATGAATAGTGTAGCTCGTAGAGACCTAAAAAAGAAGGCGTCTTAATGTCTGAGTTGACTGACAAGTTTCTAGCTCTAGTTAGTCCAGGACCAAGCGGGTCTGACACAAGATTAGTGAACGCCCCAGAGTCTTGGCGTCCCCGAATGGAGATTGACGAGAACGGTGGGTTCATTGTCTCAACACCCAGAAGTGCTGGTGAGATTCCAGACCAAAAAGATTTACTAGAAGAGTTTGACCTCACCCCAGAGCAGTGGGAAGTTGTCTCAGTAAGAAAATCTAAATGGCAGAACCACGCTGGAGAATGGCTAGAAGCTCACAGAATTTCACTCAAGCCAGCTGCAGGATTTGGTCAAAGAGATTTTGATTTAGAAAAATTAGTAGCTGAAGTCTCTAAATGGAAGCCAGGCAAGCCAGAAAAAGTTACTTCTGGCAATCTGGCTTATATTTTTGCCCCTAGCGACCAGCAGCTTGGTAAAAAGCAAGGAGATGACGGCACAGCTCAAACTGTAGACCGTCTTCTTCAAATGACAGCTCTGGGAGTTCAAAGACTTAAGGACCTTAGAAAAATTGGTCGCAGTATTGGCACAGTGGTTATCCCACTTCCTGGAGACCACGTTGAGGGCAACACCTCACAGAATGGAAAGCTACAAGGCCTTGCGTCCTCAGACTTGGGGCTAACAGAGCAGACAAGAGTTGCTCGTAGGATTCTTATGGCTCAAATTAAGGCCTTTGCACCATTGGCAGACAGAATTGTTGTTCCCGTAGTCAATGGAAACCATGATGAAGTTACCAGACAAGTAATTTCAGACCCATCCGATGGCTGGAATGTCGAAGTTGCTTCTGCAGTTCAAGACGCATGCGCCGAAAATGAAGCACTAAGTCACGTTGAGTTTAGATTCCCTGAGAAGTCTCACCAGACACTGTCCATAGATATTTGTGGCACGATGCTGGGATTATTCCACGGCCATCAGACTGGTAACAATGTTTTGAAGTACTTGCAGGGCCAATCAGCAGGCCAAACCGCGCTAGGCATGTGTGATGTCTGGATTTCTGGGCACTTTCACAATTTCAAAGCTATGGACATTGGTGGCAGATTGTGGGTCCAAGCCCCTACGGTTGACCCAGGGAGTGCGTGGTTTCGCGACCGCCACGGCCTAGAATCTTCTCCAGGAATCCTTACGATGGTGATTGGCGAGGGCCACAACCCTAGACAAGACATTAGCGTAATTACTGGGGTTAGAGACAACTAACCTCTGCAGAACTCCCGTACAATAAAAAGCGTAAGAAGAGTCCGCTGCCTGTCGGACCTTCGGCAAGCTTTAATGGACCTGGAGCGCCGCCTATGAATTTTTCACCTGACGTTAACACTAGAAATGTCGTTGGTAAGTACCTCAAAGGTACTGGCCTGCCCGCTTCTGGTACCGTAGTCTTCACGGCTTCGAGCCGAATTGAAGATGTCGACGATGCAACAATTGTCGCTAACCCCATTGTTTTAACCCTTGACTCTAACGGAGAGTTCACCGTTGAGCTTCCGTGCACTGACGACCTTGACCTGAGCCCACGTGGCTGGTACTGGACTGCGAAGATTCGCATCAAGGGTTCACGTCCAAAAGAATTCCGCTTCTATCTTCCTATTGGAGATGAGAGCGATGTAGATATAACCAAGCTTGACACCATAGACACGGTAACAACTTCCCCCGCAGGTTCAGACGTTGCTAGAGGCTCTGTAGGCCCACAGGGAGCAACAGGACCTACTGGCGCTGGCGAGCAAGGCCCGCAAGGCCCCACAGGACCTTCAGGCGGTCCTACAGGTGCAACGGGTGCACAAGGTACCATCGGTAACATTGGGCCAACTGGTGCAGCTGGAACCTCAGTCACCATTGTTGGTTCTCTGGCATCCACAGGTGACCTACCTACAACAGGCGACATCGGAGATGGCTACCTTATAAATGGTGACCTCTTTGTGTGGGACAACGTTAACTCCGAGTGGGATAACGTTGGAACAATCCAAGGTCCAGTTGGCGGAACTGGTGCAACAGGCGCGGCAGGAACAACTGGAGATGCAGGACCTGCAGGCGCTACAGGACCCACAGGTATTCAGGGTGCAACTGGTGCTATCGGTGCCACGGGCGCAACTGGTCCAACATCCACAGTTCAAGGCCCCATCGGTGTCACAGGTGCAACTGGACCAATAGGTCTTCAGGGTAATTTAGGTAATACTGGTCCCGCTGGCGTAGCAGGCCCAACAGGCACTGCAGGCCCAACTGGGTCAATCGGCTCAACTGGAGCTACTGGAGTCGCGGGTCCAACAGGTATCCAAGGTGTAACAGGAGCAGTTGGCGCAACGGGTGCAACAGGTGCAAGTGGTGTCCAAGGTAATACAGGAACGACTGGCGCTTCAGTTACAGGTGCAACAGGAGCAGTCGGTGCTACAGGCGCAACAGGTTCAAACGGCCTAGTCGGCTCTACTGGTGCTCAAGGTCCTCAAGGTGTACTTGGCGCGACAGGCGCTGTAGGCGCGACTGGCGCAACAGGTTCTCAAGGTTTAGTTGGTGCAACAGGTGCTTCAGTTACAGGTGCAACTGGTGCCGCTGGCGCAGTGGGCGCAACTGGAGCTACTGGTTCTCAAGGCGCTACTGGTGCTCAGGGAGTAGCAGGTCCAACTGGTGCGACAGGTTCGGTGGGTTCAGACTCAACCGTGGCTGGTCCACAGGGTGCAACTGGTGTTCAAGGTCCGACTGGTGTTGCAGGTGCAACAGGCCCAATTGGTAACTTTGGTGGAGCAAGCTTTGACTACACCTTCAGTACTTCGGTAGCAGACACC
>Ga0222711_1000291_pt1 | contig 15921 bp, 11 predicted proteins | sample AntAcemetage1699_FD_179814 | JGI IMG/M metagenome (GOLD analysis project Ga0222711, IMG submission 179814) | Saline water microbial communities from Ace Lake, Antarctica - #1699 | ecosystem: Environmental > Aquatic > Non-marine Saline and Alkaline > Saline | place: Antarctica: Ace Lake...
CTGTAGATCGTAACGGCAAGTACGTGCAACGGTCGGACGTGCGGCGGCTAAGCAGTGCCATCTGATGAGGTTGAGTGGGCCTTGCAGACACGTGCAGTTGGCCGCCAATTAACACCTAGTTGCCATTCTGCATACTCTTCAACAACTCGAGCCGACCCCCCTTGCGCAACACCCATGCTACACCATGCATAAGTGCGTCCGCACAGTCATCTTTTTTGTCTTGTGCGGCCAACACTTCCGCCATGTGAGATTGCGACAGAAACTTTGTTGCGAATGCTACACTCCTTGCCTTCCGTGTTGCGTATGTTTGTTTTGTTTTGACCTTAGTGTGACCTTCAGCGCTATTGATGCGATCAAGTGCGGCCTTCGCAGACGAGAAGACAACGACGGCATTAGGGTACATGGCATGCCAATACATTTGAAGACAGTGGCTGATTACCTTCATTTTGATGTTTGATGACGGCTGCTGCTCGACTACGAAAACATCCGTATTTTCCCATAGGTTTTGGCGGGCGTGCAACTCACACTTCAGTCCACTCACTAGATCGGATATAGTTTTGCCACACAAGCAAATACGTTCAAGATGCGATACACACGATGGTGTAATCGGTGCGCCCTTATCTGCTTCAATAATGCAAAGTGCCATATTTTTCGACCCACAATCCACCGATACAACCTTCATCGTGTCAATAAGAGGCAACAAAAGCAATATACACTGATCATAAAATTATTCCCTCCTCAATTATCCTTGGTTGGGGGTTTATTGAATAGTGGAATAATATAAGTCGAACGCCGGTGCCTCGTATACAGCTTTACGCCATTTGTCGCCCATACCAATGTAACTACCGGCACTCATAACAAGATTTCCCCTCACTCCTCACTGTCTGTGTCATCGTCATCAGCTTGGAATAAATGCAGGTAACTTAGATAGCAAACCCATGGCAGCCATACTACACCATATGAATTGCATAAGTACGCGAATATCATAAACATCCCAATCTCAGCTGCCCGCCTTCCCATACGAAGCGGTTGAACAGGGACAATTCGCTGATAGACGGCCCGTGGTGACAAATAATCACGAAGTAGTAGGAAAGAGGCGGCCCATGCTGGTGGTGCGACGTCATCACAAAGCAGCTTCGCCGCGTCACGGATCAGACGCCTGTGCGCAATGCCCATGCTGCACTTGTCGAAGGCCTTTTCCAACTCTTCGTCCGGGGCCCCTTTGAGAAAGAATGTGTCTCCGTAGCCAAACTCGCCCATTGTCTTTGCGTATGTGCACAATGCGGGATGAATGGAGGCGAGCCATGTCGCAATAGAAATGCAGCCTGGCTGTGTAGTAGAGGCATCATCGCCTTCTTTCCTCTTCACTGTCGGCGGTACCGGTGACGGCGTTCGTTGTTGCATGTAACGTGTTTCAGGTCCCATTCCATGTTGTGAAGGTGGATATGTAGGAGGTGGACCACCACAAAAGTCTCCGTACGAGTCTTCTTGTTGTGGTGCATTATAGTTAGGTGGGTACTTATGCTTATCGTACGGCGATGACCACCAGTCTTGTTGTTGCTGCTGCATAGGAGAGGCCTAGAGCAAGCCGCAACGAAGTCCAAATAATGAGAAAAACGAGAAAAATGAACAAAATGGAATGTGTCTCCTTTCCCGCCTGTAAGGTCCAAAAATAGGTTGATAACCAGTGAAACTACCGGCAATAAAAAAATAAAAACAAAATTAGGGGTGTCTTTATAAATAAACTAAAAGTTAAGTGAACCTTGGTGTATTTACCGGTAGTTTATCTCAATCATCGTCCTCGTCGCTGTCTGAGTCACTCACCACCACCTCATCACCCTCCTCACTGTCATCGTCAGTGGCGCCTGAGTCATCCTCACTGTCATCGTCAGTGGTGCTGCTGGAGTCATCACCGTCAGCGAGAGCTTTAGCGTCTGCTTCCTCAGATTTACGGGCATGATTTGCCCTAATTTGCTGTTGTAGTCGAATGGCAGCGCCGATCTCATCAAACAAAATCGCGCTGGCGGCGGAAGTACTACTCATCTCGCCGACTATATAAAGGTACAATAAGATTTTTTTAAATTTCACTATTTTTACTTATTCCATTCACGCAAAAGGCGGCACCCCTGTCCTAACTAACTAGTGGGGTTCGCGCAAAGTCACCCCTGTACCATCTTCAAATGTGAGGGCGTAAAGGCCAGCAAACAAACTCGTGGCGCGGAACGCAATTGCCTTGTGCGCCGAGTGTGCCTCGTAGAATTGGGTGTTGGCCACGATAATGCGCATCACAATGCATGAGTGATTCGTAAGAACGGCCCTCACAACGTAAGGTGCCACAGCACCCTCCCTCAAGACAGTGCGCGTGTAGCTTGCATACTGCGCTAGGATGTCACGGCAAAGGCTTGACCGCGCCGCCTGCAATAGGGGGGCAAGTATAGGCGCCACATCCCCATGAAGCGGCCTCATAAGGTCCATGCACTCCATCCAGTCGTGCATTATGAGCGATATCGAGTTGTCGTACGCCACCACGGCTTCTGCTTGTAAGTCAACCGCGGCACGAGTTGCATGCCGTGCCTCGTGTGTGTCAACCAGTCGAGTTGCGAGAAGGGAGCGGCCAGATCGTTTCAATAGTCGGTAAATGGTGGAAATTTCACGCCGGCTAATATCCTCCCTCGTTACGGGGTGCCGGAAGTCACTCGATGCAATGAGATACTGTGTGAGATGCACGCAACTAAAAGCCGATGGTTGCTTACCGATGCACACGCAATCCCACCAGTAAATGTGTGTCAACGATATTGGACACAAGAGGAGTCTTCCTTGGGGTGATGCCACAGCGTGACGCCTGTTGTTCGTCGAAATGAGGGCAGGTCGGTGTTCCGACTCTGTCGCGTTTGCAAGTTCATGACTGTGCATATTCGTAAAGTCCTCAAATACCCATGCGGCCAGTTTGTGTGGGTACAACATCAGTGGAATGCGGTCTGCACGGTCAGATCTCATTGGAAGTTGAATTACATCCAGCGGATTCTTCCGCAATTCGCGTTTGCTCCTTTTTCGAAGTGGACTAGCCATCCACATGAACCACGCGACAATGTTGCGTAGTATGAAAAACATTGTACATATATTTCGATTGTCATATGGATGTTTTCTTTGCAAGTCTACATGCGACATCACTCATATGTCATATGTTTGGTGGGGCACTTGACATTGGGTCCGGCCGATTTATCGTTGGGTTCATTTCCATGAAGTACGCGTTGCGCATTCCCTTTCGTGTGTCGCCAGAACGCACCTCGCGATGCGGGTGACTTGCCGTCACATCAGCATGTGGTCCCGTTGCAGACCTACCTGTTGCAATGTCCATCGCATTCCTGCGCGGGCGCGCCTCATTTGCATACCGCTGCGCCATCCAGGCAATGTCTCCATCTCCACGATTGCCCATAGCAAGGCGGTACGCCCGCTCAACCCATCTGTCAAGGACGTCCTTGTCCATGACGCCCAACGATGGTTGCTGCTGTAATTGCTGGCCTTGGGCGCTGACAACAGCGTCAATTCCATACTCTCTTTGAATGGCCGCTGCCTCAACCGGGTCATCAAACGCGTAATTCATGTTGTGCCATGTCTGCACCTCGTCCATTGTGTGCTCAAACCCTACATTCGACTTGAGAAGACCATCAAGTGCCACGTCCAGCCTGTCGCATTCCTCTCCAACAGCTGGTCGACCATGGTGCTCATTGAATAGTTTGTAGATCGCAGATCGAGCCGCGCCGACCGGAGCAACGTAGCCACTCCCTCGTAAAGAATCCACTATGTTGAACACGCCGGACATGCTTTTGACGACTCCCATCCTATATAGAGTAGACAAAAAGTAGGCCTTTTTTTTTCCTCCCTCAGACAATAAGAGATTGCGAAAGACGAAGGCCATGGGCAAGCATAAAACACACACGCATAAGCATAAGCGCAACCACTACCCTATAGCACGAAGTGGGTTTGAGATGGGACCTATTCTTCTTTCCCTCGTTACAATCTCTGTGGGCGTTGCTGTGATGTATCAGTTCTTCCCTGACAAGTGGATGAGTTGCTCCTGGTACCCCTCCTCTGAGTGTCAGAGGGACTACAGGTGCCAGCTTGTTGACAAGCCGTTAACCGACCGTTCAAGGGTATCCAACGAAGCACGGAGCCTTCTCAACATGTATTGCACCTACACGAAACCAAGGGTGCGCTGTGCGGATCAGGTAGGGTCAAAATGTCCTGCTACAAAACGCAACATTTTTCCTGCAGGGAACGACGACGTTTGTACGTACAAGAAAGTAGGGGTTTTTTTTCAAAGAAATCCGACACCGCCAAAATTCCCCGTCGCATTTTGCGTGGGCAGGGCAGCTGAAAGTGATGGTATGTATACTGCATGCACATCTGCTGATAAAACTGGTGGTGACACAAACTTCACCGGTCAAGAGTTGCAAGCAGCCATGGTAGACATTGCAAGTGCAAGCGGTGTCCCTTCGAGTGTGTCGTCTAGTCAGTTGGAGCGACTGTCAAGCCGATTTGCGACGCGTACGACTGAGTGCCCAGAGGATTGCACAGCACTTAACTTCGACGAAATAGTCGGCGTTCAAGACATGATCACTCCTGTGAATGCGACGATAGCCTCAGACGCAGCTGTTCTTGACACCACGGCGAGCTTTGTTTCGAACTACTTGAAATTAAATGGTTGCAATCCGACGAAACTAGCTACTGGTGGCGCACTGCAAGTAAGCACTCAACTGTTCAACGACCCATGTGGTGGGTTTTCCAGTTTAGATTGCGGGACTGTCAAAGTTTGGCGTTCTCCCACAATGTTCGCGGTATGTGCGATGGATGATATTACCCGTAAATGCGTATCGACTACTGGCACTACCTTTCCTTTCCAGTCAACAACTGATTTGTCGTCCACGGCGTACAAAGGTGGTTCTACATAGAATGGTAGTTGGTATCGCATTATTACCATAATCGATAATACAATTAATGTACGTGAGCTGCATCGTGAGTCTGGCCGCCGTATGACTGGTCAACAGAAGGCACGGCCATGAACCACACAAGCCACGTGAAGAACGTTGTTGCCACGATACTTCCGCCGACTCTTCGGCCGAATCGTCCAAAGGGGTCATGATTATGCACGTTACGGCCTCTTTCTTCTTCCTCGGGGGCTTCTCCCTCGCCATCTGCTGATACGGATGTTGCATTCCTACAAACTGGACAAACTGGCCGACATGTATGCCATGCGCGGATGCAATCCTCGTGTGCCGTGTATTTACAGTCGCAGCTTGTTCTTCGTAATCCTCGTGAGCCGGCGTGTGTGATAATAATATCAATATGCTGCAGGTCAACCTTGTGCTCCACCTCTGACAAACAGATAATGCACACATCTTCATCATCATCATCATCAGCACCATCTGCCATGCGTGTCGTGTGCAGCGCGTGGTTTCACACGGTCACCATCACACGGGTCCACTTTAAGTATCGTCCCGTATGTCATGAATTAAACAAAAACATGCCAAAAAAAATAAATTGAATGCGCAAAAAAAAAAAAAAAAACACAAAAAAAAAAAAAAGTTTTTGTTCACCGGTATCTGACCGTAATGTACTTTTATTTCTACGATTTGTTTGGAGAAAAAAAATGTGAAAGGTTGTTCAATCGAATCGGTGTATTACTGTTTTGTCTTGCGTGAGACACATGGACAGCTACGCTTCACTCGACGACCTCTCGCACCACCACAGTAGCAATGGAGGCCCAGACCAGAGCGTGCAGCACCTCTGCGTTGAATTTGCTACTGCTTCGAACACAGATAAGAGTGGCATTATGCTTCGAACGGAACAACAGTCTTGCAGCAACCCACTCTCCGAGGCTGTCATATCTGGGGGTTCTGGGGGGGTCGAATGGAAGAATAGCGACTTGTCTAGGGCGTTGAGTCTCGGCGTCGTCGTACGGGACGCACCACCCCCTTTCGATTCGACTGCATGTGACCTTCAGTGCACTCGGATAGTGAGCAAAACAACAACGTGGAAAATTGGGGGAGAAAACGTTGTAAGATGTGCGACGAAGAGACATGGCTACATGTGGAACGCACCTCAATCTCAGTTGGAGGCGCATCTGTTCCTCCAGTACATCCATGAGTTTATGGCTGATCGCCTGCACGAAAACGACACGCGTACACTTCACGTCCTTGTTGAACGAATGGACACAAGCGGAATGACATCCGATGGCACATACTTTGCCGACGCGAATAACGAAAGAATGCAAAGTGCAATGAAGCCATCTCGACCAGCGGCTGTGCTTGTTAACGTATGCACAAATGACACGACAACACAGGCCACATGCACAATGCGCTCAAGTTCCCCGCATCGCACACTGGTGTGTGAGTCATGTTTTCTCAACACAAATGACAACTTTCGAGGTGCTGAAGGCCGCTGGCTCGCAATCGGTGTTTCGTCGACAACAAATGTTGTTCCAAGAATGCTTTGTGGCACGGAACCCTCGCTTTGGCTGGGACAGCGTGTACGCGTGAATCGTGCGATTCGACTTGACTTCCCCGATCGGTTCAGCCTAAAGATACCTGACTTGTTTCAGTGGAAAACAAACTCGTGCAGCATGTCCTTGCACTCACAGCATGCGGGTGCCGCGCCTGATGCCGAGATCTGCCTTGTCGCCTCCCCATTCCCACAGTTGCCACACATGACCTTCTACGGCAGCGATGATGAAGATAGGGCATGCTGCCCCTCCTCTTATTAACCATCAATACTAATAATCACCCAAACAACATCAAACCTGTTATCCATTAGCCGTTTGGGATAGACCCCCACACTTCGCGTACTGGGTCATCATCATACGCGCGTTTCCCCTTCTTAACTCGCGTCCACTCGCGTGGCACAATCAATGAAGTAATAAAAAACATAAAATGCACTGCGTCGGAACCCTTTGGTTTCGTATTATCTTGTCCGAAGCGCGATGTGTGCTTTGAAGATATCAGTTCTTTCGTCGTTATAGCTATAATATCGTCGTCCGTATGTCCACGCATGGACTCCACCGCCACCTTGTCCAACTCCATCCACTCCATGTGCCCCGCTGGAAACAGGTACGACACAAGAAAACTTGCGTCATTTTCGCCACTCGGGTCACTCTTCATATCATCCCAACGCCGTGTATGATATGCGGCCTCATACACGTCCTCATATGTAAAGGCCATGCGTGGAGGGCTGAGGGCAAGAAGCATGCGCGCACTAGTCATCGCACGTTTCATTCGAAACCACCGGTATGCTTTCGCGCCACGCCCGCCACCATTTTGTGTCAGTCTGAGGAGCGTTTCTTCAAAGTTAAAACGCCGAGTTGTCCCACCCAGTTCGGCTCTGCCCTTACTGAGAATGTTTGCCGAATTGAGGCCATCTATCCCACTTTGCCGCACACGCTCATCGTATAGGGCTGCCTCAATCTGCACATCACGATCGGCTGCAAAGGTGGTATCCAGCACAAGCGCTGTTTGGTCTCGTAGTGCAACTGCTGGGTTTACTCTGGCAACTTTACCTTCAAACGCGTCGCTGACTAGTTTATGCAACTCCTGCATGTGTTGAATGCTCCCTTCGTCCCTATTGCCGCCTGCTAACATTCTCGTTATGGTGGTGGCGCGCAGGTGCGTGTGCACAGACAATGCAGCGGCGACGATGGATACAAGAAGTACGGGGATGAGAAATGGAAGCCGAAGACATGTGCCCTCTGTGTCGGTTGCAAAGAGTCTTAGTCCAGGCAACCACTTGCACGCTTTGCTGTCACGTGTTCCCAACCGGACGCACAACCCTACGGCAAGGGTCGCAACGACCGACGGAATCATAGTATTGCTCACAAATTTGAACATTGCCACAAGCGGCCTCGTCCACACGCCACGACGTCTAAACATTCTCATTATTCGGCCACGTGGGTGTAGCGTCACGTGAAATAGAGCCCACATCACAAAAAAAATGCAAGCAGAGCGTGGCACAAAGAACAACGCGACCGTCATGAGACTTATAAAGATGAAGTATGACACCAATACAGGCACTATGGCGCCACCTATGGGTGACATGTTTTGTCCGTTGAGAATGCCAATGATGCAAACTACCATCCACGCGAACAGGGGCGTTACGTTGGCTAATTTGGCAAACGCAGATTCTTCTCTTTCCCCATGGACAAGAACTCGGTCAACCAATAGGGTAGCAGGCAGCGCAGTCGCCGCCAAAAGTAAGAGTACGGCACCGACGCTAGAAGAACCCATTGAGCTAAACAAGTACGAGAAAAAAAAATACACCTATGTCACTAAGTGCATATGATTAAAGGATTAGACACATAGTGCCGCACAAAAAGGAAGGGGGGGGGGAAAGTAAGCTAAAAGGAGGGAAGGCATTTCATCACTGCAATTACAATTGCCTCTTTCAACATGGAAGACGCCGCAAAGCATCTCAAAGAAGAGGGGTATGTTGTTCTGTCCGTCGATTGGATGGACGATGCGAAGCGAGCTTCTACGCGGAAAACATTCGACGACACGCTTCGATCCATGCCTGAGTTTAAGAAGGACGCCAAAACTTACGTAATGGGAGGGTTTGGGGCTTTAGGCAATCCTTCATCATTTCACAATCCGATGGTTCGCAGTTTCCGGCAGTATGCCATGCACGAAGTGGTCCCACTTCTTTCGAGCATCCGAAGTGATGGCGAGAAGCTTGAGCAGGTCGTTGACAGGATGATGCTTCGACCGGGTAACAAATGCGCAACGAAAGAGTCGTGGCACCGCGACGAGGCCAAAAAAGCTCTTCCGGCTGACAAAATGTTTGGTGGCTGGTGGAATTTGGACGATGTCGACCAGTTCTTCTCTTGTGTGCCGCGCACACACACAAAAGTTACCGGCAACGGAGGTTTTGTCCCAATCACAGATGACGCTGAAAAAAAACGCCACACAAAGAACGCTAAGCGTGTGAGTATCCCGCCAGGACATATCCTTGTCTTCTACGAGCGCATAGTACACGAGGTCAGTTCCAAATCGATCAAAACCGATCAGTACCGACTCTTCCTCGGCTGGCGACTCACGCGTGAAGATCAGCCACTTACTCCCGTGGATGGTCTGTTCGATGATCAGGCGGTCATGCCGCTCAAATCGGGCCAGACGCCACCCATGCACGCACTACTTCACTGGACGAATCATCGTGGACCGCTCGAAACTTTCAGTAAGCAGATGGTGGACGCATGCCTGAAAAAAAGGTGCGTCGGGTCTGGTCCGCAAAAAGGTGATTGTCACACGGTCGTCGAACGTTTCATGCGCAGCCTTAAGCAGTACAAACTCCCGTTATATCCCGCTTACGACAAAGACGAGCGGGGAATGCACGACCGGCCCCGATCCTCGTGGAACGTACGCCGGGGGTCGGACAACACGCGAACACAAATATCTCTGGGAGAGAATGCGCAGGCGGCTACGCAGGCGGCCACGGGCGCGGGGGACAGTGACTCAAGTAGTGACAGTGGGGACAGTGAGGACAATGAGGACGAGCGGGGGCATACGCAGGCGGCAAACCCCTCCTTCAACATGGAAGACGCCGCACAGCATCTCAAAAGCAAGGGGTATGTTGTCCTCCCCGTCGAATGGATGAACGAAGCGAAGCGAGATTCTACGCGGGAATCATTCGACAACATGCTTCGATCCATGCCTGAGTTTAAGGAAGAAGCCAAAACTTACGTACCTGGAGGGGTTGGCGCTTTAGCGAATCCTTCATCGTTCCACAATCCGATGGTTCGCAGTTTCCGGCAGTATGCCATGCACGAAGTGGTCCCACTTCTTTCGAGCATTCGAAGTGATGGCGAGAAGCTTGAGCAGGTCGTTGACATGATCCAAACAAAATCGAGTATGACGAAAGAGCCATGGCACCGCGACGAGACCAAAAACGCACTCAAAAATGACAACATGTTTGGTGGCTGGTGGAATTTGGAAGATTTAGATCAGCTCTTCTCTTGTGTGCCGGGCACACACACAGCAGCAGCAGGTTTTACGAAAGCGGACAAACAACGGTACGCAAAGGACGCTACGCTTGTAGAAATCCCGCCAGGACATATCCTTGTCTTCTACGAGCGCTTAGTATACGATTTAAGTAAAACAACTGCCTACGCAAACAACTACCGACTCTTCCTCGGCTGGCGACTCACGCTAGATTCCGCGCCACTTACTCCCGTGAAAAACCTCTTGAAACTCTTCGCGGAGCAGGCGGTCATGCCGCTGCGCAAAACGGGCCAGAGCCCACCCATGTACACAGACAGTCACTTGACACATCATCGTGGGTCGCTCGAAACGTTCAGTACTTATATGAAACCGGCATGCATTGACACACAAATAAATGTCGTCCACCAATACATGGACAGCCTTAAGAAGTATAGGCTCCCGTTGTATACCGATTACACGAAATACGAGCTGAGCATGCACGACCAGCCCCGATCCTCGTGGAACGTACGCCGGGGGTCGGACAACACGCGAACACAAATATCTCTTGGAGAGAATGCGCAGGCGGCTACGCAGGCGGCCACGGGCGCGGGGGACAGTGACTCAAGTAGTGACAGTAGTGACAGGGGTGGTGACAGTGGTGAGCGGGGGCAGACGGCGGCAACCCAACCCCCCCCAAAATTTACGGAAGAGATGTCAGATACTAGAATCCGCGCACTCATGGTACCCCCCACCGTCCAAGAGGAAGCTATTCTGGCGAAAACATATAAAAAAACTGGTGCCAATACGCCAGAAGGTAGAAATGCGCTGAGATCGGCGCTCTTCACACGAAAGAATCAAGCCCTAATCAAAGAATCACTAACTCTTGATCTGGACCACGTCCACGCCAATGTCCCACACGCCGGCAAAGATCCCGAATCCAACTATAGTATCCCCACCTCCACAAAAGATTTCAAAAAGGTGTATACCTCAGAGTGGCTGAACGATACGTCAATCGATGCGTTCATTGGGATGGTGTGTTTGCGATCCAAATTGACATATTTTAACTCACATATTTCGACAACAATGGATAGGGATCTCAAAAAATTATCAAGAGAGAAAGCGATTGAACGTGGTGCACGAGCATGGAAGAATTTAAGTTACATCAACAAAGACACGAACTTACCCGAAGGCAAAATGGTGATGTGTCATAATGAGAACAAAAACCACTGGATCTTGCTTACGTTTGATTTCAAATCTAAGGAGATTCAATGTTTCGATAGTTATCAGCTTCGCAACAAAAAAAAGGACGAAGTCATCGACCATAGGAAGTTCATCGCCGATATGTGGAACAACTGGCTAGCACCTACCATTGAGAAATCATGTGCCCTCAAAAAACCAAACCCAATTCAACTAGCCAAAGGACAACTAGAAGAGGGGTGGACGATGACTATGGTGGAGGTACCTAAGCAGCGTAATGACTTTGATTGTGGGGTGTTTGCCTGCATCACGGCGGATTACGTTGCCTGTCTTGATCCATTGACCTACACCCAGGAAGAAATGCCGCACATGCGCCTGCGGATCATCAAATGTTTGATGAACGAAAACCTAGAATGGGAGCAGAGTTGTGACGCCACCGGTAGATATGAGGGAGAGACGTATTCGTTGAATCGCATTGTATACAACCCAAAATCTCGGTTTGTGGCTGATCTTACCGGTCAAGTTGACGAGATCAAGCCGGCCGCCAAAAGCAAAGGCAAAGGTAAACAGCCAGCAAACCCTCGACGGACTACACGCAGCGGGGGTGCACCGCCTAAGCCGCCCCCAACGCCTGAGGAAGAGAAGGCAGAAAAAGTGAGGCTGGCTGAAGTCCAAAAAATAAACAAACAAAATGACAACGATTGGGCAAGAGAACACCCTGTAATAATGCTATCATACGTTGATAATGATAAGAAGCGCAAGAAGGTGTCTGCTGCTAAGCCAGATGGTGATTGCTCCTTTTGGGCGATGCTTTTGGCCATTGCGTCTTTGCACAAAGACATCGACGGCCCAAGCCCACTTGACCAAACCGTCGTCGACTTTCTTGCAGAAGATGCAAATGATGTAGTTCAAAGTCCTCAAACTATTCGTCAAGTCAAAGAATTGTGTCGAAAACTTGGAAGAAAATTGACTCAAATGGGCAAGGATCAGAATAATGAAGGTTGGGTTACGTTTCAAAACAAACAATTTCAGTTTAACGACTTTGAGGGGTTTAATTCGCAGATGAAAAGACCTAAATATGGAACCATTTTAGGAGGTGGGCATTTTCACTTAATGGGTCTTCTATATGGTGTCGGCTTCCGTATTTACACCAATGACGGCCACTACACAACAGCAGGAAACGTATTACTTCAGGACCAAAACAAAATTCTCTACCTCAGAACCAAGAAAAACCACTACGACTTATGTGCCCCTAACCCCGATGGCAACCTCGATTACCTGACATGGATAAAAAATAGCAAGTGGATTGAAAAGGCATGGCCGAATAAAAAATCTCTTCGAGGTGGCAAGTATTCGTTCATTCTAAAGAGGACACCTCGTGCTAGAGGCAGCGGCAGTGGCAGCGGCAGTGGTAGGGACAGCGGCAGCGGCAGTGGCAGTGGTAGGGACAGCGGCAGCGGCAGTGGCAGCGGCAGTGGCAGTGGTAGGGACAGCGGCAGCGGCAGTGGCAGCGGCAGCGGCAGTGGTAGGGACAGCGGCAGCGGCACCCGCCCGCCGCCGCCTGATGGCTTCGCCGACTGGCTAACGAAAGAGGGTGAAGATACTGCGAATGGATACAATGATGCCGTTCAACGCAGTGATTGGGGGATTGTGGAAAAATACCACAATCGCCACAAGCAGGTGGACAAAGACAAGAAGAAGAATGGCAGTGACAGTGGCAGTGGCAGTGGAAGTGGCAGTGGAAGTGGTAGTGGCAGTGGTAGTGATGTCGGCAATGAAGGTGATGGTGGTGGCGATAATGATGGTGGTGGTGATAATGATGGTGGTGGCAATAGTGGCGATAATGATGGTGGTGGCGGTGATGATGGTGGTGCTGAAGCTGACACAGGAAACAAAGTGTCCGGCAGTGGTGCTGCAGGTGCAGAATCCGGCACGGGAAAACAACCAGCTAGAGGCGGCGGAAAGAAAAAAAATAAAAAAGGTGCAAAAGGCCGCCCTCGAAAGAAAAAAAGACTCAACGATGCACCTGATGATAATAATGGCGATGCCGAAGGAGGTGCTGGTGTTGAAAGTGGTGGTGACGACGAAGATGATGATGGTGGTGCTGCAGCTGACGCAGAAAACAAAGTGTCCGTCCTTTGTTTCAGCTTGCTCAAAACACTGGTTCGAAGTGAGACTATGAAGATGGATGCTTCGCGAACTTTACGACTGCGCTGTCAGACGTCGGTGTGTATCCTAGAGCGATGTTGTCAATGGTTACCAGTCTTGATGGGCGCAGTCGACGATCAATATAAATTACTATTGTTCAAGACAAATGCCACAATTACGGCAATGGAGCAGCTGGGGGCGACAGCGGAAACACTACCTGAGGCGTTAACAACCGTTCAGGGCTACCTAGAAAGGATGACACAAACTCCCATTATAATGCCTCGTCCTCCTAACACCAACACGTGGCGTGAGAAGAAGGCTTGGGTATTGTTGACATTGAAGCCACTAGATGTGTCCTTTGCAGCGTCTGCTTCTGCTTCTGCTCCTGCTCCTAATCGATTTGAACCTACGCCAGGTGAGTGCATTGAGACCAAGTTCCTTGCGGTCATTTTTTTGCTCTTGTTGAAGTTGGCACCCGCCCCTGCGGCACTCAAAGCGACATCAAGAGGCAGTAATGGCATAATGCCAGGCACGCAAAAGAACAGCGATACCAACTATCAAGAAGTGACTTATGATGGCCGAGTGGCTCGCCGCGAAAAGTACTATGCGGTTAGTTTTGCATGCAGCATCGGCATCCACAGTTTTCTACGAAACTGCCAGCAAGGTATAGACGCGAACAAGCCCAAGCTCCTAAACTTCAGGCACAGCGATTTGAAACTGTCAAAATCATTTCATTTGGGGAACCTGTTCGTACATGATTCTATCGGAAAGAACCACACGTTTGACAAATTCGTACGTCAACGAAGTGGAGCTGCTGCAGGAGTAGAAGAAGAAGAAGAAGAAGAAGACGAAGAAGAAGAAGGAATAGAAGGAGAAGAAGACAAAACGATGAAGCGCCTTGTACAGAAGCAGGTATTGGACATGTTCAAATTCACTCACGTCGTGGAGCACGTCAATGACAATAATAAACTTAACGGGAAGCCGGTTAACAACGCGAGTAGTCTAAGAATCGGAGGGGACGTGACGACTGCGGCGTTCACGCGCATGGTGGTGAACGAGAACAATAAGCGGTTGGTATTCCTTAATGGGAAAGCTCTGCTCATGATTCAACCTGGTAAAGAAGGGAAAGTTGCGAACACCAAGGTCCCACGCATCGTTTCTGGCATGCGCACCAGCTTGACTGCGATTGGCCTCACGAAAATACCCTTCCTACCTCGAGACAGCATGCAAATGGTCAGCTCAGAGGAGACCAAAGGCATGTCGCTTCGCGGGCGGTTCGTCGTCAGTTTCGATGGGGATCTCCCACAATTGGATTGGCAAAAGAAGAGCGATGATGTCGATGGAGATGACGGGCATTTTATCAAAGGCGAAGATTTGATTAAGGACATGAACCTCAAAGGCATCAAAGATGCAGATACAGGCGAAATTGATACTACGATTCCTATAGATAAAAGAACGGCAGAAGTAATGGTCTCAAAGCGAAGGGTACGAATGTCTTATGACCACGAAAATGGGGTCTACGTTGATTACGACACAATTAAAGTTTTGCTGAGTGAAATCAAACAAATGAAGTTCAGGCGAGTGACGACCTACACGTCGGAAACCAAACGGTGGACATCACCAGATCCAAACGTCAATGGGCCAGTCCAGAGACTGTTTGATAGATTGGAAGACTTTCTTGACATTGGCAGCTACTATGTGGTTGATGACGCAACAAAAACGTCCAAGTCAGCCGAATATAAAAGCTGGGATCCGTCGTTCCTTTTCTTGTCTGTCACTCTTGGTCTGACAATTCCAATTCACGGCCGAAGTCAGCCAGCTCCTGCCCCAAACACGATTAAGGGTCGTCCTCCGGCCCCACCTCCGGCCAACCAACGGGTCGTCGAACCAGACCAAATATATTTCCCTGTGAAATATGCGATGATGTGCTTGTATGAGAATATAGCCACTGTGCTCATTACCCGCGGAGATGATACAAATACGGGCGACAAAATGAAAGGCAAAATACAGCAATTACAAATCGCGCTGTTTCCCGGTGGACCACCTTCGAACTTAGTGCAGCAGGTGGCGGGCCAGGTGGCTGTAGGGGCACAAAACGCAGCAGTCCAGGTGGCTGTAGGGGCACAAAACGAGATGGAAATGGCGGCGGGCCGCGCTTTTGCGTTCTCCGACAACGCAGCAGGGACTGGAGGGGGGGTTGCAGTCCAGGCCGGCGTGAAAAAGAAGAAGAGTAATAAGAAGAAGAGTAATAAGAAGGTGAAAAAAGCACAAGAAGTGCCACCACAAATGGAAATGGAAGGGATGGCCGGACAAGAAACAGCAGACGTTTGAACAAGCACACATTTATTTTCGGACGTTAGTGTAACCGTCGCACATACATGCCTCTTCAACAACGCATCGAGATACTGCAGGACATTCGTGCACACGATGCACAATTTGAACAACTCGCTGCGACCGATGTGTCTAGCCCTATCGCCCTTGGTGCTGCTGCTTCCGCAGACGGCGGAAGCAACAACATCGGCGGCGGCTCATCCGCAAGCACAACGAACAAGGAAGACGAAGACGACGCGGCAGGCAGTAACCCCCCTCCACCAAGCACGGGGGGGTCGTCAAG
>Ga0222711_1000297_pt1 | contig 15451 bp, 31 predicted proteins | sample AntAcemetage1699_FD_179814 | JGI IMG/M metagenome (GOLD analysis project Ga0222711, IMG submission 179814) | Saline water microbial communities from Ace Lake, Antarctica - #1699 | ecosystem: Environmental > Aquatic > Non-marine Saline and Alkaline > Saline | place: Antarctica: Ace Lake...
CGGATGAGTTCCAGGCGGAGGAAGATTTCTTAAACAACCACTGGGCCAACGACATGCTTGACGCTCCGCACGCTTTGATTGCGGTCATAGAGACCAAGATAGCCAGAGCGGTAATTGCAGAGCGTAACGAAATATACAAAGAGATTGATAAGCACTTTCGGCTATTTGACGGAGAATCAATTTCGCACAAAATCAGCGAAGCGGAGCTTATAACGTTGATAAATGAGGCACCACATGACTAAGCAAGCGTTCGGAAATCCCGAACAGTTCAAGTTGTACAAGATGTACAAGTCAGCAAAATGTCACACTAAACGCCGATTTGTCCTGCATACTTTGCACCTAAATACCACTTATGTCCAAACTATAACGTTTTCGTTATCCTTTTGACAGTCCACTAAAGTGGAGAAACTTCCACTAAAGTGGACGAACCTGGTATTAGAGAGGAGATGGTAATGACTGATCAAGAGCAGAAAGATAAATCTGCATGGCACATCATCGAGCACCTACACCCCGACACTCAGGTTGCGGTTCGGTATGCGATCGAACGAGCCAAAATTGAAGAGGGTTTTTAAGTAGCTCACATGTTGCAGCAAGACTACGAGCTGGGCATCCAAGAAGAGCGTAAACGCATACTTGACATATTGATAGCAAACTGCAATACTTATCACACAGCGTTAATGGGTTGTGAGTGCTCAGTGCAGATTGAACTTATAGGCTAAAACGCAAATAATCATTTTTAACTATAAGGAGAGAAATGAGCTTCCTATATATAGGACTAGATGGAGAGATGTCCTCCAGTGAGCTGGCTGAAGGCGGTAAGCTGATTCAGATTGGCCTGTTCACTCAGGACGGGTACCAACTCTCTATGAAGATAAATCCAGGTGAGTGCCAGTGGTCAGAGCGCGCCTTTGAGGTTCACGGCATAACACTAGAGTCTCTACAAAGTGCGCCTTTGCCAGATGAGGTTGACAGTCAAGTTTACGATTGGTTGATTGCAGTAGGAGTTGATACTAACAGCAGGGGTAAAACTATCCCTGTCGGGTTTAACGTTGGCGCATTTGACATGCCCTTTGTGAAGGACTCGCTGCCCAAAAGCTATTCCCTATTCTCTAGGAGGACAGTAGATCTAAACGCGCTATGTTTCGCGCTGGATTACAAAGAAGAAAACGGAATGCCCGTAAAAGCCGCGACTTGGAAGAAACGCGCGAAGGCTTATGCCATTGAAAAGATTGGTACAGAAAATCAGCACGATGCTGGTTGGGATGCAGAGATGCACTATTATTGCTGGGAATTTTTGAAAGGAATCATAAATAATGAACGATGAAACAGAGACAATTGTACTTTCACTTAATCTATTGGTAGTCTCAGTGGTTACAATATTTGCACAACTAAGCGAGAAGAAAAGGCTTAAAAAAATTAATACTTGGGCTAATGATCGGATGGCAGAGATGGAGGGTCCTATGAAAATACTGGCAGCCCACGCTAAGCTAACTAAGGTCTACAAGGCACATCAGAGCGGTAGGTTAACTGAGATGATGCTTGCACTCGATATTGATGTTAACGATCCTCTCTTTAATGGGATGAGTCTCAGTGAGTTCGACGGTATAGTTGCAGTCCGTGTTGCGGATCTTAAGCGTGTAATAACGAATGAAAGTAATCAATGATAAATAAAACTAGCGGGCCACTACTAAGCCTGGAAGACGCCTGCAAGATGGCAAACATAACTAAAACAAGTTTATATAGTTATGTGTCTTTGGGCTATCTGAAACTTGAGTTTGACGGGGGGATGGTCTACTATCGAGATCTCTTACGTGCCTCTTGGATAGCAAAACAAAATCAGATTGCAAATGGTAAAAGAAGTGCCTATGGTAGGCGAGATAAATAATGCCACTACACGTTCAGATTAGACTAAACAGACAGCTGCTCAGCGTGATACATATAGCCAGAGCTGAGGGTGGAACAGATCCGGATGATATAAATACCTACATCGCTACTACTGGTGAAGAGCCTTTGTGGCTAGAGGGCTACGAAGAGCATGGTGTAAAATTTAAACATCGCTATGGTGATGGTGCAGAGGTTTGCGTTAGGAAAGCACTTGAAGCACTTGAACCATCTATAAAAACATAAAAGCTAGCATCCGTAAAAACATGGAAATGAGGTCAAAATGATTAAGTTTAGAAGCTACAGAGATTCTAGCTCTCTAGGTACCCACTATGTATTCGGCATCAACTTGTACGACATGAAAACCCAGCCAACGCTAGACATTATTATTGGCAAGAGGGTGTTCGTATTCTTCTGTGACAGAAAGACCAAATGATAGTCACAACTGAGTCAGGTACGGTGTATAACTTAACTGGTGCATTCTGCGTGCGTAATGGGCAATTTGAATTTAGGATTTGGTGGATCTATTGTTTTGACTCTGAGGAAGACATGCCTATGTCCGAAGTACCTCGACCGTATGAGAGTGAAGATTCTGGAAGAAGGCTCCCGATTCAGGTTGGTAAGCGCATGTACCTAGGCGGCAAAGACGGCTGGAGGATCTCGACTAAGATAGTATCAATAGAGGAGACACAATAATGGGAGACTTTATGAGAGAACTATTTGGAAGTAGTTGGGCATACTTGCTAGCTATTGCTGGATTACTGATCTGGTGGGCCGGTCAGAGATTTTGGCGCAAGTAGTGAACAGCGGGGACGGATTCGCGGAAGTGTACCTTGACTAATAGTAGTTTTAAGTACCATCTTGAAGAGGCTAACTCTAATCTCGATAAAGCAGAGCGTTGCGATCAGAAGTCTAAGAAATATCAAGACAAAGTCGCGAGAAGAAAAAATTGGGCTACAAAACATCACGCGAGGTTCTGGGCCGCACACTGGGCTAGTGAAACAAGTAATCATCTGTCGTGGGCCAAGTACCACACTGAACAAACTAGATACGCTGTGTGATGTACTTCCTCGTAAAAACTACCTAAGAGAAAGGCTGCTTGTGCAGGTTAAATCACTAACTAAAGAAGACGTATTGCTTCTACTGGAGTCGTATGCCTTAGCTCGGCCGGAGCACTCAGAGGCTGTGCTTAGTGCTTCTAAGTACATGAGACTTAAGTTTATACAACATGCTGACAACATGAAGTGGGAGGTAATCCTTGAAAAGGAACGACGATCTGAGTCTTAAGCGCTTTGAGTACTTAGAAGGAAACATTAGGGTTGTTGATTGGGTTTGGCTCAGAGAGAATGAAGTGGCGAACTACATGTCCGGCAGGGATACAATTGGTGCGCTACTAGTTAGAAACGCTTCTGCTGATGAGGCAGAGTTATATGACGAAGCCTACAACGACGGCTACGATGTGGCCATGATTTATGAAAGTATTAATAATTCAAATGGAGTTACTTACAGAATAGAAGTTTCAGAAGATAAGATAGCAACTAAGGCGGGTGACTTTGATAGTCACAAGATGTTTGAGTGCGCAACCTGTGGGGTTAACAAAGACTTTGAATCAGACGTTGCTGTAATTGAAAGCGGTCCCTGGTTCCTAGCTACTCTAAAAGAAGATGTGCTGTGGTTTAACTGCTACAACTGTGGATCTATGGGCGCTGAGATAGCGGGGATAGAAGTTGATGGAACGCCAGATGAGTGAGCTTGGGCTGGACTGGGGCAAATCCTCTGCACCACCTCCTAAGCAAAGCAAGGCTGCAAAGCTTAAAGCTGTAGTAAACGTATCTATTTTCACTATGGATAAGCACAAATGTGAGGCTGCGCACAAGACAACGAAGACTTTTATCGAATGCGCTCTACGTGTATATAGAGAAAACATAAGCAAGAAGCTAGCACTACCGACAATAAGTGTTAAGGGATCTGGCTCCTGGGCAACTATTCACGCCAGCGAAAGTGATAGCTACTACACACACGCAAACAATAAAGAACTAAATCACCAGCACGAACTTCTAGAAGTGATCTTATTTGAGACTCTGGAGGAAGCGGCCGAGTGGCAGAAGTTTCAAATAAGGTTCTGTAAGAGTTCTACTGGTTGTAGTAATGATTGCAATGGCAAGGGAATGCACGGATACGTGACTAAGATAGTACTATGAACCTAGAAGAGTTTAGAAAAGTATCGCACGAGTTTTATGCAGAAGCAGAGAATGTGCTTGTCAAGAAACAGAATGATTACGGACCAACAAATATTAGCAGAAGCCCTGGTGGTCCACTGAATGGACTACGAGTCAGAATGCATGACAAAATTAGTCGTATAAATCATCTAATAGACAACGACGTGGACCCAGAGAATGAAAGCTTGAAGGATTCCTTCCTTGATCTTGCGAACTATAGCATTATTGCGATGATGGTGTTAGATCAAAAATGGCCTGACGCGGAGTAATATTCCATGAAAATACTAATTGAGCGCCACGTCTCACTGGCAAATTAGCGACTGATCGCCTATTTTACTTAGTTTACCCTAGAAAAAAATAAAAATCAATAAACTACTGGTACTATCAGCTACCTAAAAGACGTGACATAATAATATAAAGTAATCACACTAGGAAAGTTGGTCGTATGCAATACTCCACTCGTCGTTTGCGAAACTTGCAAAAACATCGACACATGGGTGATATAAAAAGAATGATTTTAAACAACAATCTTTTTAGAAACTTAGATAATAAGGACCAACGCAAGCTTGCAGAACTCATATACAAGTCAGAAATGATCGAAGTATTTGTTAGGGACAAAGAGCTCGTAAGAATAAATGAGTCCTTTGAATCTATCGTAGAAGCAGTTGCGGACATGTTGGATGAACGATTGGAAGAGGATTACCCAGAAGATGATAGTGACGATTATCGCGAAAAGTAGTAATTCTTGTGTTACAATTTAATTGATTGGAGTCTATCTTCTTTCTTGGTGTTGTGACCAGTAACAGAAAACCCCCGGTTTGTGTGGCCGGGGGTTTTCTTTTTTAAAACTATATGTCTATAAAGGTCGCTTACAGCACTCGCAGATTTTCACTTCTTCCTTAACTACTGGTACTGGTTCTGCTGGAATTCGAAGAGACTGGCCAACACTAATAATGTTAATGTCTACGATTTTATTTTCCCTAGCTAATTTATTAACGTCTAAATCAAACTGTCTTGCAATGCCTGACAGTGTGTCTCCAGACTTAACTGAGTACCTAACAACCTTGGGGGCTTTGATGGCTTTGGTGGCTTTGGTTTCTTTAACGGGTGCCACTACTTTTGATTCAACTTTTTCTGGAACAACTTTTTTAGGCTCTTTTGCAAGAGGACTTAGCTTCTTGGAGGAAACAAGAATGTCGTTTACCTCTACACAAATCTCGTGTGTAGTTGTCAGTGTTATACCTTCCGCGAAAGCAACTCCAGCTTTTCTTTGAGTCTTATAGTAAACGCTAGTGCCATCTTTTCTAATGCGAACTTTAGAACCAACTGGTATTTTTGTGACTTCAACAACAACATTGGTATTCTTTGGCGTGTAGGTGACTTTCACGCCATCTGCCTGGCCTTTTTTTATCTCCTCTAGGAGAAACTCTTTTAGGTCAAAGACTACTTTATTGTGCTCACCGTGAAATACGCCCTTAATGGTTGTCGCAAGGGTCGCGTGCAAATGGGGCCCAGAACTTGCAGACCCAGAATTTCCGAGAAGTCCGATCGTCTGACCTACTTCAATCTTATCTCCAACTTTTAGGGTGGGAGCCTTGGCCATGTGGCAGTAGCCAACGTACCAAACTTTTCCTCTTGCCCAAACTGTCTGAACTATTACATGGCCAAGAATTGAGCTTCTACCAACATACTTAATTGTTCCGCTACTTACCGCGGGGATTGGGGCATTTAGTGGCATTGCCCAGTCGGTACCTCGGTGAGCGCCAAGTCCGTTACGGATTCTATAAGCCGAGCGCGTGTTGAACTCGCCTGTAATCCTTTTTAGTGGGAACGGAAGAATGAATTCACTCATTTAATACTCCTAACAGGATATTTTGTAGTATATTACTATTGTACCTTCTGTGTGATGTACCTATTAATATGTTAGGATTTATGAATTATGTCAGGATTATTTCTTATAACTGTTAGTGCCGATGCTGCTGACAGGTCTTTGCTCCCGTCTTACGACTCTTTGTTTGACTCAGCTGCATACCTCATGTCTGCAGAGGATGTTGTAGTGCCCGCTGGTAAAAGGGTAGCTGTATCAACGGGTGTGAGAATGTCTATGCCAAATACAGAATTGTGCGGTCTTTTGAGTCCAGTAATGAACTTAAGTATTGATGGGCTCCTAATGATGGACAGTGGAAGAGTGATTGACCAGTGGGACGTATCGGAAATTAAAACTCTGCTATGGAACACCACTGACGATGATATCACTCTAGCTAAAGGGCAGAGGGTCTGCAGGTATTCTGTAATCCCGGTTGCACATGCTAGTTATGTATCAGTGCCCGCAGATGTACTAGATACAATACACCACTCGGATGAATGCGGAGCAGCAATGGACTGGAGTAGCCTTGAGCACTAACTTAAACTTTAAGCAGCCACCTAATACTTTAATATTTACAACGGATTATGACATCCTGACTGCTAATTACACTTCAGAAAAAGTAACCATAGACAAGAAGACCAAAAAAGTTGTCTATAAGTGCTTCTGGGTGCTAAGTGCTTGGCGTGATGGAAAAATGCTTCTATATGGCAGCCTCGAAACAGATTTAGAAGCTACTAGTGATGCTGAAGCGGAAGACAGGATCGCTGAAATATCAAACCACGTAGCTAGGTTTATTGAAACAGCTAAAGACATTGAGTCCTCTGACAATAGTGTCAATGTTCTTTCTGAACATAATGGTAGGGAAATAATTGCCGCAGTCCATGCAAGGTTTCTATCTCAGTTCTTGCACAGTACGAAGTTAGAACACAGTATTCTAGCCGTACGTGCTTTTCTTAAGACAATGAACGTTAAAAACACCAAGAAGATACTTGCTGACGTTTTTGACGCAAAGATCATTGAAGACATAAAGGATAAAGACCTAAAGTAGGTACTACTTACTTCTACACGCGCCACTTCCCCTGAGTTTGACATTTGTTTCTAGTTAGTGCATACTATGAAGATGAATGAAGATGAAGAAACTTGGGAGCTACCTCCAGGGCCAAAACTGTATGTAGAGAAATTACGTAGCGAGGGTAATGGGGATATGGCAGATGCCTACGAGGACCTATACGAGGACCACCGGGTCGCTCGTGAGCAATTTATTAAAGATCACCTTGGTGGAGATGTTACGACCTTCTACAAGGCTAGCAAGCAGGTTAGGGACGAGTTCCACAGCATAGCTTCCGATATTGTTGATCTTCAAAGAATTGCTAATAAGGCAACTAACTATGGGAGAACAGCGAAGCAAGAAGCGTTGGATAACTTAGATTTTATGAACGACCCCAAGTTGGTATACAGGCAACAAAAAGATTTACTGGCTGGCTGGTATCAGAGCCTCTCTGCTGAGTTGTTCTACTATGACGGAGTGATTTGGGACAAGATCCCTAAAGAGAGAATTAATGAATTGGAGTACTTAGGATGATAGACGAAACGAAACTACAGTCAGTACCAGGAGGAGACGAGCGTGTTCTCTATGATGATGCTGGCAACACCTACTACAAAGATCCTAAGAAGGGCATCATCCCTTGGGCGGAATTAGTTGAGGATAATCTAGAACACTCTGTAGGAAGTTTCCTTGATCTAGACCTTGAGGATGTTGGGAAGATTGTTTACGTTCGGGTTACTGAAACTGGCTATCAAAGAATTATTGGCTCTGAACGTTCAGGTAAGGCAGTTAGTGGCCAATCTTGGGAAGATCTAGCTCCAGAATTATCAAAGAAGAGAGCAGCTGGTCTAGCTGCCGGAGTATCTCTAGCGCCAACCGAGATCCTTGCAGTGCAAGAACCAGAAGCAATAGAGATTGGCTGGTATCAAGATCCTGATGGTAACTTGTATCAGTACAATGGTGACAAGTGGGTTGATGGAGATGTCTCTAGCAACTTTATTAAAAAGTTAGAGTACTTAGGATAAACAAGGGCTGGACTTTTATTTCTACCTAAAAGTTGACTTATAAGTCTTTGCGTGTTACTGTTTATCTGCAACGTCTTAATCAAGGAGAAATAATGGAAATCACTTTTGTATGGAGCTGGTTCAGCTTTATAGTAGGTAGCTTGTCCTCTGTTGCTACAGGGGTAACGCTACTACTAATTGCTGCTGTAGCTAAGTGGAAGAAAACAAGCCGCTATAACAAGTAAAGCAATCGAACAGAAGACAAGACCGCCTCGTAAGGGACGGTCTTTCTTTTTGCCCTGTGTAGTGCAAGTTGACAGGATTTGGTTATCGGGGTATACTAAAGACATGAAAAAATTAACTGCAATAGCATGGGCGATACCATTTGTGATAACAGGATGGATCTGGTTTGGCTGGCTAATGCCGGAGCTTATGAGCTCTAATGAAAATCTAAGTTGGTGGGCCATGACTGTGGGTGGCATCATATTTACTTTTAGTGGTTGGAGTGTGATCTTCAGCTCTAAGTCAGCAGGAAGGATTCCAGGTGCCTTACCGATCGTCACTACTACAGAATATGATGCGGATTATTTAAACGCCGAAATTGAGATGGAAGTAGACTTCAATGTGGCAGACGATATGTTTAAGCGTTACTCTTCTTGATGATCTAGATCAACTTCTGTACCCCAAGCGAAAAATTTCGCGGTCCTAAGCAGGTCCATCACTTCGTAAGCCAAGTCTTCTACTGCTAGCAATAGATCGGCTTTCTCTTCTGAGTCGATAGGGTCTTCTACTTCGTAGTGTGCCTCTTGGACAGCATAACGACAGAGCATAAGACGCTGAACTGTTTTTTCAAGCGCGCTCCTATTTTGAGAGACCTTAGGAGATCTCGGGGGAATCGGTGCTGTATCCATCTAATAATTGTATGCCAAAAGACTGGGTGCGTTTAGGATGGGGGTCAACAATTGGAGCTAATAATGTAACATGATAGTATTTAAAGATAGCAGGGTCTTGCAGATAGAGACAGCAAAAAAAGAGGATAGAGAAAATCTCTTCTAAAAACGTAAAAAATGTATTACCAAGAAAAGAGAGAACAGTAACTTCGAAACCTGATAATAAAGAAGAGCACTTATTACCAAGAAACGACAAGAGGGAATTGTTTTTTCTTGATAATAAACTAATATATCTAAAGTCTAAAATATAAAGTAGACTAATGTTTACTAATTACGCGCTTTAAAAACAACTTGACGCATCTTAGGAAAGTTTAGTTGTCTTAATCTTTTAGTTGTTTTTAGTTGTTTTAGAGTGCTTTAGAGTGTGTTAGAGTGTGTTAGAGTAGAGCTTGACATTTGCTATTTGACAAGTCAAATTAAGGACAGGGAAAAGTAATGGGAATCTACGAGAGACTAACAAGAAGACCTTTTTTGTTGGGGCTTCAAAAAGGGATGAGAATGGGACGGAAACTTGAACGCTCTGAACTTGGGATTGGATTAAAATCCGTGAGTAAAAAAATGGCTCCGGGTAAATTTAAAGATGGGTACAAACAAGCCATCGAAGACTTGGATAAAAAGAACTTCCAGGGTGATCATGATTTTGGTGACTTTGGATCAGAAGAAGGAGAATACTAAAATGACAGACAATGTTTCTAATATGTTTTCATTTGACCTAGCTGAAGCAGATGAGGTTAACAACTCAATCGAAGGGCAAGGACGAATTAGGGATGGCGGTATCTGTGTATGTGGGCACCCATCAAGCAGACACACCTGGGTCCCAGAAAGAGGCAGGTCAGTTTGCCAACCAACTAAGCTCTACTGCGCATGTATGAAGAAGGACGTTTACATAGAAGTTTCAGATACTAGATTCTTTCTTAGGAAGACTTTGGGTAATGGACCTGAGCACGCATTCAGTCGAGGAGTGGCTGCTGCGATAAAAGCTGGTGTAGATATAAAGATAATCAAGCCACCAAAATGTGAACCTTGTGGCAAAGAAGGTGTACCTGTGACTCCAGTCCGAGTGACGGATACGGGTCGGGTAACCGATTCAGATTCATCTGGTAGAAATGCTTTCTTATGCAGAGAGTGTCAGATTGCAAGATCGTAACTTTTATGATACTGTTTTACGGTACTAGTACAAGTGCAAGCAACATCAAAACTAACGTTAGGAAATCAAATGGCAGTTCAATACACGTGGGTCGACAATGTTCGAACCTTTTTCGGAATGACAATTACAGACTCAACAGCACGAGCTATTCTCGCTGAGGCCGAAGCTCAAGCCGAAGCAAAGCAAGCCGAATCGGAGAAGGCTTCATCGGCTGCAAAGACTGCAAAGGCTGCAAAGCTTAAGAAGGTTGCTTTCAAGGCGGATGCTACAGATGGCGATGATGATGGTTTGGTACAGGATGGAACCATTCATGAGCGTGAGGTCACTCCGGCCAAGAAGCCAGCAGCTAAGAAAGCAGCTCCTAAAAAGAAGTAACTAAGATTCCAGCGCAAACGGGAGAGTTTGCGTATGGACTAAAAAGTCGCCCTTCCGTGTTAAAATGGAGGGGCGACTTACTTTTAGGAGACTCATGCCAGAGAACATCGTTAAGATCTCAATCGTTGCAGGGGAGCTAGGAGTGACAGCTAAGACTGTCTACAATTGGATCAGCTGGGGTAAGCTCATTATGCAAGTCCCTGGGTATGTGAACTACATCGATGCCTGGCAGGCATACCTCCAACAAAAGCAGGACAAGTCAATTTTTGCATCCACTATGGCACGTCATGGTATCACCAGAGACGCGAGTGGACGATTCTCTGCTCGCTCTAAACAAGGGGAGTAAAGTGGAGCAAAGTGGAATGTTGTTAATAAAAGGAGCAAACCCCTTCGTTCACCCTCTCTCCACGCAAATATTCGTCCGAGAACTAATCAACAACTTTTCATGAGTGTACACTTGTTCATTAGGTGGCCCGGGATCAAGTCCTCTCCCCAGTATCTCGGGTCACCCTTAAAACAACTTGACATTACGAGGACGGCGTGGTAGAATCTAATCCCAGCTCCATCGAGCCATACCAGATAGAAGACCCTATCTCAATAAGGGCCGATCTATCAGAGCTCGGTATTGAAGAACTAGACAAGGGCGTTTGTGAAGACTCCTTTGACAACCGCAAGATCCTCCGCAAATCCAAACTTATCTGGGAACCTGTCTACTCAAACGCAGGTAACGCAACCGGCCTGATAAAAGTACGTTCCGCTGAATCAACTCGCGAGCGCCGGATTCAATCCCTTGCTGAAAAGCGTCCAATACTTGTTACCTCTTCAGACAACAACTCCGATTACCTAACCGGCCTGGATTTACTAGCCGAGGAAGCTTCCGACTGGTTAGCCCCTCCTTGGGTTGTTCACGCAACTCGCCTCTACTTAAAAGAGCAAGAGGCTGGCGGCCCGAAGTCCGAAAAGCGCGCACCCCTTGCACAACCGCATCGCTGTCGACACATCAAAGATGACGGTATCCGTTGCATGCTTTGGGGATCAGGAAGAATTAAGGACGACGGATTATGTCGCGTGCACCTGAGGTCCTTGTCTCGCAAAACATCTGATGACATCGAACGGGCCCGTGAAAAGTTAACCCAGGCTGCACCGTATGCTGTTGACAAACTTGAAGAACTTATGATGACCGCTGAATCTGAACCGGTCCAACTTAAAGCAGCAACCGAGATCCTCGACCGAGCTGGGGTTAGGGGCGGCGTGGAAATCGAAACCACCCTTAACATTGATCTACGTCCAGCGGCTGATGTCATCCAAGAAAGGTTGGCCCGTTTAACAAGCGGCGCGCTATCCGAATCGCTGCGTCTAGCAAACAAGGGAACGGACATCATTGATGCAGAAGTTGTTGAAGAGCCAAAGAAAGAAGAAGAAGAAGAAGACCGGCCCGCAACTATTGACGAAGAATCAGAAGAGCGGCCTGCAGCAACTATTAACGCGACGGAAGAGAAGTAACGGATGACCGACGGTAGAACCTTCACTGAATTAATCAAGACGGCGCGCGATCATTACGAGAGCATAAGATCTGACGTCTCAAATGCTAAAGACCGTGTCGAGCACATTCGCTTAAGCTCTTTAGCCCAAGAGGCACAGAACTTGGTAACGGACCTGACTACCTTTGAGATAGGTCTTGTCTACTCACATACCAATAACACCGATGCGTATATTGAAGAGCGCATTGCTGCAGCAAACAATGAACTAACCGTTAACGAAGAAACCGGCGAGATTCTGGATCTACCAGAATTTAAGTCTCCATACAATCCCCGCACCTGATATGATTACTAGGTGCGTTTACTAAAGAAATCTCAGACCGCGTCTGCAGCCAAGGAACTTTTCCTGCAGACCGCGCTGTCTTATCTCGGGTACCAGCCCGAACTACTCGGCCGCAATAAGTTTGGACAGAAGGTCGGATATGATTCTGTCCCGTGGTCCGGAGCATTTGTTGACGTTTGTGCACGGGAGGCGGGGATCCCTAACTTTGCATCATTCGTAAACACCGCGGCCGGCCTGGGAGAATCTCTTCGAAACGGCCAGGACTTTCGGGTACCTGAGGTTGGGGACATAGTCGTGTTCAACTTCTCATCAAACGTTGGCTTCGCGGCGAGCCCTTTCTCAATGATGCATTGCGGGATAGTGACCGACGTACGTGAGTTTGAGAATTCAGGTAGGTTCGTTACTGTTGAAGCAAACACTGAAGGATCTTCAGCTGCAACAAAGAGAGACGGCGTGCATCAGAAAGTTCGTCACATGACGGACGTCTTAACTTTCTGTAGGCCCAGGTTCAGACCGGACCGTCTAACTTTTAACGGATGGTTGATGAAAACCTTCGATGCGGCCCGTACTACTTTTACCAGGGAGGAGACCGATCTGATTGAAAGAGAAGTACTGGTTCCCAAGATCCTTAAGTTAAACGGGGAGATAAGATACGGGGATCGCAATAAGCGCGTCGAGATTATTCAACTAGCGCTAGCAATGGTGACCGACCTACGATCAGCAGAACCTGGTAGATGGGACACAGCAACAGCAGCTGCGTGCAGCAGGTTTCAACGGAACATTGGACGAACCGGATATGGAGTGACCGGCCTGCCGGATCTCAATATGCTTAAGCGCTTATCACATGACACGGGAGTGTTTATACTTGAGTCATAGACTCTAGGAAACGAGACCACACATGGCCACAAAATTGCCCGTTGAGCGTCAAGATTACTGCCCGTACTGCGGATGGATACGCTTGGAAGATCAAGGTAATAACTCTTACCCACGCTGCTCACGGCAAGGTTGTCCAGGTGCGCACAGCAAAAAGAAAGGTAAGCCCGTCATTGAGAAGTAGCGAAGACATGTTTCTAGGAACAGTGGCTGCCAGGGCTGGCTATACTTTTAACGAAGCAGCTGAAGTGGTAGATCTGGTAGTTCACACCAAGTCACCAGAGAAGTGGCTATTGATAGATCGAGAGACCGGCCAGACTTACCAAGGAAGCCTCTCTGGCAATTGGGATAAGATGGACCCACGAAAGAACGATAGGATGAAAGAACTATGAAACATTACACATTTCTCAGCGGGCACGTAGACCTAGAGCGAGAGCAATTCTTAACTGTTTCGCTTTATGCAGAGTCTGCTGATGCAGCAAAACTAACTTTGATTCAAGTTCTCATGAGTCCCGAGATCACTGACGAGGGTCCTACAGGCATGATCTTTGAGCTTGTTTCATCGCGTGAGCTCGAGGAAGACGAAAAAGTTGTTCGTTCAATCCATGGCATTGCTCCGAACGGCCACACTTGGGCCCAAAGCTACTAAGCGGCGAGCGCCGGTTTAATCTTCGACTAATAATTAAGTAGAGATTTTACGCCTTCTTGTGCTAGACTCTGTAAAATAATGATGATGTCTCAGCAGCACTTAATAGAGATCCTCCAGGCCGATATCGAGGCACGGGGAGATCAGATGCTCTCCATTTGGATCTGGGATCGAAAAGCATTCAACGCAACACACGGCTCGGATATGATCGAAACCCAATGGACGGCCGGCCTGGTGACAATAGATGACGTGACTCAACGTCTAATGGTTGGTGAAGATGCACGGGTACTCTACTCAGAAGCACTAGAGGAGTTGGGGTATGTCGAAGAAGAATGAACCGATCAAGGTTTACTGGTCGCCCACCGAGGTAGACGGGTTGAGGTGGAGCCTCTTGTATGAAGAGCCTGCTAACATACTTAAAGAAATCACGCCCCGCAAGAATCTAGATGTTAACTATGACAGCTACCTCTTCTGTCCTTCATATAAAGCAATTGCCAGTAATACTTTCTCCCTAATTGCACCGATGCGTTCTGAGTTTGTGTATCAAGAAAACTTTCCAGGCGAGCAGCCTTACTTAGAGTTCCCAGGCAGAAGCGGCTTGGGTGGGAGTATTAACAAGCAGCCAACTTTGAACGGCTCGCCTCTTATCAATGTCGCAATGAATTGGTTCTTCTTTTGCGAAGAGCCACTGGAGATGGAGATAACTCCTCCGTACTTGCACAAAACAGAAAGCAGCCAGTACGGCGCGATAGTTCCTGGGCGGGTTGACATCGGCCAGTGGTTTAGGTCCATGAACGTTGAGTTTCAATTGTGGGAAGACGAGACCGAGCTCAAGATAGAAGCTGGCCAGCCAATAGCCTACGTTCGATTTCTTACTGACCGCCCCGTAGAATTAGTTCGCTTTACGATGACGGAAAAGCTAGAAGAGTTAGCAATGGCCTGCATAACAATGCCATCGACTTTCGGATTGCTTAAAAGTCTGCAGGAACGCTACGATCGATTCAATAAAACTAAAACGGGCTCGCTTGTGATGAAGAACATCCAAGAGAACTTGACCTAATCATTGAGTCTCAGCAAAACCCTAAAACTTTTCACGGAGCGGCGTGCAGTACTTCTTACGAAGAGTAAAACTCCCGCGGCCGGTCATCCAGACCCTGATGGAAACCTGCACCAACAGAACTAGACTTTTCACGGAGCGGCGTGCATGATTCCCGCTAGCAGCAAAAAATCAAAACCGGCGCGCTACTTTTCACGGACCATGCAAAGAAGAGATCAGATGGTCATCCTCCAGCTCGAGTTGCGCTTTTTCCATCTGGGTGTTATAGTTCTACTAACACAACAAAGGGAGATAAATGATAAAAGAATTCGTAAGCTGCGAACACAACCCGAAGCAGACAGTTACTGACGGGATCTATATCTGCACCTACTGCCTCAGGCAGATGCGACCTTGCGGCAGCTGCTACACAATTGAGCTGACCAACAACAGAACTAACTATGGCTGCTTCGACTGCGCTCCAGAAATGATGGTCGACTAGATGGTGCCCTGCCCCTGCGATGACTATAAGAAATTTAAATGCATGGACTGCAGATAACTGCGGGGGTTTTCCTTTTTCCGACACGATA
>Ga0222711_1000303_pt1 | contig 15323 bp, 18 predicted proteins | sample AntAcemetage1699_FD_179814 | JGI IMG/M metagenome (GOLD analysis project Ga0222711, IMG submission 179814) | Saline water microbial communities from Ace Lake, Antarctica - #1699 | ecosystem: Environmental > Aquatic > Non-marine Saline and Alkaline > Saline | place: Antarctica: Ace Lake...
ATGAGACCAAGACATAGACGAGAGGTTGTTGAAGAAATATTAGATATAAGAGTTTTAACTCATATGGACATACTAACTAGAAATCAACAAACTGAACTAGGTAAACAAATTATTGAAGCTAGACACCAATGTGATCTAATTGGATCTAAGCATGAATTACAAACAAAACATTTCAATGAATTGAAGAATAGAAGTATAGGTGATATTGATATTAAGAAACAAAAGTTACAAGAAAATACAGATGCGGCTGAAACATATGTAAGAAAAGTAGAAAGATTAGAAGAAGAATATAAACATTTAGAAACTAACTTATCTAGTAGACCACAATACGAAACAAAGTTAAAACAGTTAGAAAAACTAGAAACAAAAATAGAGCACAATTTAGAAACTCATAAAACTAATTTAAAGTTTTTTGAAGAAAACGACAACTGCCCAACGTGTACACAAAAGATAGAAGAAACATTTAGAGATGAAAAAGTACAAAAAGAGAAAAGTAAAGTAGTTACATTAAATCAAGGTATGGAAGATTTAGTAAAAGAACTAGCTAAAGTAGAGAATAAAATTACTGAGTTTAATGGTATATCTGAAAAGCTATATGAAAATAAAATCTCAATGTCGAAAGTAGAATCCTCTTTAAAAGAATTAAAGAGATTTACGGATACCTTACATAATGAGATATTATTACTAGAAGGTAAAGATGAAGACGATAAAGATATAGAAAAAAATCTAATTGAATTACAAGAACAACTAGAACAAACAAAACTTGAATTAACAAAAATTACTGAAGAGAAAAAATACCTTGATGTTGCTAGAGAGATATTATCTGATAGAGGTGCTAAGGCTAAGATAATTAAAAAGTATTTACCTATTATGAATACTCTTATCAATCAACACTTACAATCTATGGACTTTTTCGTTTCTTTTCATTTAGATGAAGAATTTAAAGAAGAAGTAAAAAGCAGACATAGAGATACTTTTGACTATAATAACTTTAGTGAGGGTGAAAAAATGAGAATAGATTTGGCATTAGTATTTACTTGGCGTGCTATTGCTAAAATGAAAAACAGTGCCAATACAAATCTTTTAATACTAGATGAAATATTTGACAGTAGTTTAGATGGTCAAGGTACAGATGACTTCTTTAAGATTGTAAATAAGATGGGCAAAGAGAATATCTTTATTATATCACACAAGGGCGATATACTATTTGATAAATTCACTAATATTATTAAATTCGAAAAATCAAATAATTTTACGAGGTTAACAAATGACTAAAGAACTAAAACTAATACCACCAACGGATCCTAGAGTACAATCAGCAATCGCACCATTTAGTGACGATATGTTAAAAGAACAAGACTTCAAAGATAGAAAAGAACTATCAGAATCTATGTTTACCGCAATGAAAAAATACGGTGGAATAGGATTAACTTGTAATCAAGTTGGGTTACCATATAATATGTTCGTATTAGGTGACCACCCAAGTTTAGAAGATGGTATGAAACTATCTTGTTTTAATCCCATGATTGTATCAGCAAGTGAAGAAACTGTTGCCATGAAAGAAGGTTGTTTAACTTTCCCTTTTGTATTTTTAACTATTACAAGACCTCGTAAGATAGTTGTTAAGTACCAAGACGAGAATGGTGAGTTAAAAGAAGGTAACCTAGATGGTATGATGAGTAGAATATTTCAACATGAATACGACCATGTAATCGGAAAGAACTTTACAGAATATGCTTCTAAACTGAAACTTGATCTTGCTTATAAGAAAGCAGAAAAACTAATGGATAGAGCTCAGAACTTACGTAAAAAAACTAAAAGAGATGAACGATACTTACCCTAAGAAAAGTAACATTGACATTATTAAATAAACCTGATACAATTACATTATGTTTAAACCATATTATCTAAAAGACGTAATAGACAACTCTAATAAAGAACTCTTTACAGTTATCTCTACATTTGCTGGAGGTGGAGGTTCTTCTACGGGTTATAGATTAGCCGGTGGTAAAATACTAGCAGTCAACGAGTTTGTAGAAGCAGCGGTTGAAACATATAAATCAAATTATCCAAATACTCCTGTATTACCAGATGATATAAAGAAACTTACGGGTGAAGACTTTTTAAAACTTACCGGTCTTAAAAAAGGAGAGTTAGATATACTTGATGGTTCTCCTCCATGTTCAGCGTTTAGTGTTGCTGGTAAAAGAGAAAAGGGTTGGGATAAAACTAAAACATATTCAGATGGAAAACAAGTAGAAAATATAGAAGACTTATTCTTTGAATTTACACGTATTGCTGGAGAAATAATGCCTAAAGTAGTAATCGGTGAGAACGTTGCTGGTATTACAATGGGAGAAGCAAAAGAATATTTTAATAGAATAGTTAATGAGTTTGATAAACTTGGATATGAAACTGTAGGTAAAGTATTGAATGCCGCAGATTATGGTACTCCTCAAGGAAGACAAAGATGTTTCTTTGTTGCTATAAGAAATGATATAATGGAAGAGGCAGGATTAAACTTTATGACGCTGGAAAATGAAATATATCCACAGCCATATGAAAAAAGAATATCATTAAGAGAATCAATTGAAGATATAGAGAATACAGAAGAAGAAGAAAAAGAGTTATTAGATTATGTACAAGGTGGCTTTCAAAAGAAATGGGTAGAGATATTACCGTTTAACCCTAAAAAACATATCAAGCCAAGTGAGAATGAGATACGTATTATTCCAAAAGACAAATGGGAAGAATATAAGAACATGGGGTTTAAAGAGAAGAATGCGAAACCTGTTGTATCAAATTCAGATACTACAATAGATCAATTAATGAATACCGAGGTAAAACATTACGAATGGGATACTGATAAAGAATATTCATTTATAGATATAAACTATAAGAAATCTATGTTTAATATGATAAGACCTGCGGTAGATTTACCATGTCCTACATTAACACAAAGAGGACAACAGATGAGTGTATCGGGTGTATTTCATTATAGTAAGAATCGTAAATTTACAATACGAGAACTTAAAAGAATCATGGGTTTACCAGATGATTATAAGTTAGAGGGTAACTTTGATAAACAAGCTGAACGAATCGGTCGTATGGTTGCACCCCTAATGATGAAGAATCTAGCGTCAAATATATACGAAAAAGTGTTAAAAAGAACAAAGTAAGAACATTTACATCAAATAACCTACATAAACATTAGCAATTTAAAGGGTTGACTTTAAAGTTAATCCTGATAGTATTAGCTACATGGACACACAAACAATTAATTTAGATACAAAATCAATACTCGCAAAGTTAATCGCTACCGAGAATATTCAAGTACAACACAACAGAGTTAAAACCGCTTCGTTTGATACGAAACATAGAGTTTTAACATTACCAGTTTTCAAAAATCAAAAAGGTGATGTTTACGATATGTTAATCGCACACGAATGCGCTCATGCTTTACATACACCAACAGATGGTTGGGCAAAGATAGAAGATGACTCTTTAAGATCATATGTAAATGTATTAGAAGATTGTAGAATAGATAAAATTATACAAAAACAATACCCAGGTGTTGTTAAGAATTACTTAAATGGTTTTGATATATTAGAAAAACAAAACTTCTTTGGTACTCAAGGTAAAGACCTTAACAGAGAATTAATGTTGATTGACAAGATCAACTTGTTTTATAAGTCTTCAAAAAGATTACCGATTTCTTTCTCCACTGTTGATAACAATTGGTTAAGTAAGGTTGACGCATTGAGAACATTTGATGATGTTGTTGACCTTGCTAAACTATTATTGAATTGGCAAAAACAAGAAGTTGAGAAATTAAAGAAGTTACCAGATTTTGATAATCACCCAGTTGCTGATAACTACAATCTTAATGGTGATGAGACCGAAGAAGAATTAAATGAAGAGTCTAGTGAGAATGGTCAAGGCCAAGAAGCTGAAGACAATGGTGAAAACAAAAAAGATAGTGAAGAACAGACTGCTGTAAATGCTGAAGCAAAAGAAGGTGGTGGTGAAGGTGTTTCTCCAGATAAGTTAATTTCAATTACTAATGAGAACATGGAATCTAAAATGTCTAGTTTACATGACCAAGAAAAAAGTTATGCATACTATACTTTACCAAAAGTTAAATTAAACGATATGATTGTTTCTAATAATAAGTTTCTAGGTGATATGAGAAAGCACATAGTAGAATGTACTAAAAAATATCCAAGTGATCTTATATATTACAATTGGTTAAAAGGTGCATACAAAGATTTTAAAAACGAGAATAAGAAAACAGTAATGTATCTTGTTAAAGAGTTTGAAATGAAAAAAGCAGCTACTGCTTATAAGAGATCAAGTACAGATAAGACAGGTACTATTGATCCTCTAAAATTAAAAGATTACAAATTTAGTGATGATATATTTAAAAGATTAACTATATTACCTGACGCTAAAAATCATGGTATGATTATGTTACTAGATTGGTCAGGTTCAATGTGTGATAGTATTAAACAGACTACAGAACAACTAATGAATTTAGTTTGGTTTTGTCAAAAGGTTAATATACCTTATGAAGTTTATTTCTTTACAAGTGAGATTGGTGAATCAGCTTGGAGTACAGATAGAAAAAAACAAGGTGATGTAGTTTTTGATTACAAATATGGTGACGCCATTATGGACAAATGTCATTTAGTTTGTATCGCTAAAAACGGAATGAAAAAAACTAAACTAGATGAGTCATTAATGTACATCTGGTCAATGGCACTTTCTTATCATGGTAGATACAGTTCTAATATTGGTGGCAGAATGTGGGAAGGCGATAACTTTAATTGTCCGTCAGAGTATTACTTAGGTTCGACTCCATTAAATCAAGCAATTGTTGCGTTGAATGAAATGATACCAGTATTTAAGAATAAGAATAAGATTGAAAAAATGTCAGTGATTACTCTTACAGACGGCGGCGCTAATTGGTGTTTCGGGTCTACAATGGGTGATGATGGTAAGTCAGATACGGTACATGGTTCTACGCCAGTTATTAAAGTTGGTAAAAAATCTTATATGAATAATCCTAAAAATGAGAGATTTTATAGAAGTGAAGAATACACAGCGATATTGTTAGATATTATCAGACAAAGACACGGTGTATCAACTATTGGTTTCTTTGTTACTAAAAAATTAAGAACATGGGATATGGATAGTTTCATTGGTAAGTATAAAGATTATGATGATAAAGAAAAGAAAAGATCAGCTATTAGAACATCAATGACTAAAAACAAGTTTGCTTTAGTTGAACAACCAGGTTACAGTAAATACTTTCTATTAAATGGTAAAACTATGAAAGTTGAGAATACAAATTTAGATGGTATCAATGATACTATGAAAGCTGGTGGTATCGCTAAGTTGTTTAAAAAGTCAATGAAAGGGCGAATCGCTAGTAGAATATTGTTAAACCAATTTATTCAGGAGGTTGCGTAATGAATAAGATAGACATATCAACGCAATTTAATGGGTTGACAATTAAAAATAATCCTGATATAATTAATGTATAAACTATGAAAAAAAAGGAGTACAACACTATGATAGACTTAAACACTAGTCAAAAAGAACAAGTATCCGTTTTGTATAAACACTACAAGTCAGATACTCTTACTAGAGCTGAGATCAATTCTCTAGTATCAAAAAAGAAATTAAAAAACCCATCGTGGTTAAAGACAGATAAGTACAAAGTTGACAGAGGTACTTACAAGTTACCACTTGAAGGTAAAACTACCGAGAACGAACAGTTAATGGAGGCGCCTGTTGAAGCTACGAAGACAGAAGCCGCTTATGTTGTTTCAAGTTTAGTTGGTGATATTGTTCCAAAAAAAGATCCAATCTTTGTAAGTTTTGGTAACTATCCAGACGTAAAACAAATTATTAAATCAAACCAATTCTATCCTGTGTTTATTACAGGTCTTTCAGGTAATGGTAAAACTATGGGTGTAACCCAAGCGTGTGCCGAGTTGAAAAAAGAATTGATCAGAGTTAATATTACTATTGAGACAGATGAAGATGATCTACTTGGTGGTTATAGATTAAAAGATGGTCAGACTGTATGGCAGAATGGTCCTGTAATTGAGGCGATGGAAAGAGGTGCTATTCTTTTACTTGATGAGGTTGACTTGGCAAGTAATAAGATTATGTGTTTACAACCTATCCTTGAGGGTTCAGGTGTCTTTGTTAAAAAGATTAACAAATTCGTTAAACCAAAAGATGGCTTTAATGTTATCGCTACTGCGAATACAAAAGGTCAAGGTTCCGAAGACGGTAAGTTTATCGGTACTAATGTTTTAAACGAAGCGTTTTTGGAAAGATTTCCAATTACCTTTGAACAATCTTATCCAACAATGAAGATTGAAAAAAAGATACTAACCAACACTTTAAAAGCCGCTGGTAAGACAGACGATCAGTTTGTTGATAAGTTGACTACTTGGGCAGATGTAATCAGAAAAACTTATTTTGATGGTGGTGTTGATGAGATTATCTCAACTAGAAGACTGGTACATATCACACAAGCGTTTGGTATCTTTGATAATAAGATGAAGGCGATTCAAATGTGTACTAATAGATTTGATGATGATACAAAAAATTCTTTTGTAGAGTTATATACAAAGGTTGACGCTGGTGCCAATGCTGAAAGCATTATGGACGACCAGAAGAAATCTGATATAGCTGAACAAATGAAAGACAATGATAGTGAGTCGGATAAAGATGAGGATTCATCTGGATACTAAATCTATCAATCATAGTGTAGTCCTTGTGGGTGGTGTAGTGGCCACCCACGTTTTACAAGGTATTACCTGTGACAATACAGACCATTTACTTTTAACCAATTTTAATGTATAATAATAGTATGTTTGAAACAAAAAATATAATTAAAAAAGTTTATAATGAAATAAAAAAATTTAAAGTTGCTGACATTGGTCAAGTAAGACCAAAATTCAAAACTAAAGCTGTTAAAGGTATGACGTTTGTTGGTTTTTATAGAATACCTTTATTAATGTTACTTACTAAAATAAGTGGACATAAACTTTCAAATATAAGAGCAGTTGATAATCAACATAAACAAGATTTAGTTTCTTTAATTGAAAGCGGTTTGTGGAGAGAAGGTAATTATATATCACCTACGGTAATAATAACTAAAAGCGGTAAGTTAGTTTTACTTACAGGTGAACATACTTTCCAAGCTTTTTATGATAGTAAAAATGGAGATTTATTTGTTGCAGTTGTAGAGTTCGATACATTTCAAAATGCTAAAACTTGGCAGTCAAATGAAAACGCTAACCTTGAATATGTTAAAAGAGGTAGAGGTGATGAACAAGTTGCTCAATCTACAAAAGATATTGTACAATATAATATTGATAAAGGTTTAATAGATAAGTCAAATATAGATGAGATGGAATCTAATATTACTGATATATTAAAAGACCAAGACATTACAAAAGCAAATAATGGTGAAGCAAAAATAAGAAGACTCATAAATCAAGTTTTACAGTATTATAATGATGACATAGAAGTTGTAAAAAACTATACTGATGAAGAAAAAAAACAATATATTAATAAACACTTTGCTGAAAAGAAAGTTTGTAATGGTAAAATTCATTTAAATGATGATAACACGTTATTACTTGATGAGGATATTACTAACAATGAAAACGGTCTTGGTCTTTTACGATCTCAAAAAAAGTTGTTAGAACTGGGTAATTGGTTCGATAAAACAAATTATCCAAAAGATAAGATTAGTATAGAGTATATAAAACATATATCTACTGCAAACTCTAAAGAATATGATTCGCTTAAAAAAGATGATACTAATAATGTTAGAATGGAAAAATGGTTTAAAAGTTTAGAGAATATTATAAAAATAAAACCTCTTATATTAAACGCAAAAAAACATTATCTACCACAGTTACCTAAAAAGGGAAGTAATTAATATGTATATGGACTTTAAAAAATTTAATGAAAATAGTTATGTGTTAGACTCTTTACTATTATGGATTGAATATGTAGGTCTTTGTGCAAAGTATAAAGCAATATTAAAATTAAAATTAGATAAGTGGCATCCAAAATTAAAATGGTTAATTACTAAAACTATGGGAAGAGCAATTTATGGTATTGTACATGATGGCAAAAAAATCAACACAGGATTAACTAGTAAAATGGCAAATGTTTTAAAAAAAATGAGGCTTAAAAATTCTGGCGAAAAAATTACAAAAGACCATTTACTAAAACCTCAATTATGGGGGGAGTTCTTTTTTGATAATGGTAATTATTATTACACAGGTACTAAAAGTGCTTTTAGCGAGTGGCAAAAGATTATGAATTATCTATGCCATACAATTAATGTAACTAATAAAGAAAACGATTTATTAAGTACACAAACTCATAGAGATGATGATACAAAAGAATTAGATAGGTATACTTTATTAGAAGACTCATATAATATTGCTAATATTGATTTAGAAACGCCTACAAATGGTTTTATTAAAAGTAAAAAACTTCCTTTATCATTACCAATTATTTTTAAAAAATGGGAAAAAGAATTATATAAAAATATTAAAATAAGAGAGGGAGGAGGTAAATAGTTAATATGAGAATAGATGTAAGAAACGGAAATTTAGAACAGGCAATGAGAGTCTTAAAAAAGAAACTTCTTAAAGAAGGTGTTTTTAAACTAGCTAAAGAAAGGTCTGTATATGAGAAACCTTCAGAGAAAAAAAGACGTAAGAAAAAAGAAGGTATTGCTAATCATAAAAAAAATCAAAAGAAGTTAAGACTTCAAAGAGGTTTTTAATTAACAGTTTAACCAGTTTTTACGCCTGACTTGATGTATATATATTATTGTTAGGGCCGTTCGTAAGACCTTAACGGCGTAAGAAAACCCGATAAAATTTATCGGTGTCGCAGTAAGGTGATGTTTGGTACTTTAACTCCTTGATAAAACAAAGTACCACTTATAGATTTTCACTAGGGAACTGGTAGGGATCCTCAGCCTAGTGAAATTCTATAAGTAGGGTTGTAAATTACGATAACGTACTTATATAAATAAATGTAGAACGCCATAATGGGTTCTATAACAATTAACTTGCTTAACAAAAGGAGTTTTATGACTAATAAAGCATTTTCAATTTTCAATCAATTAAGACCAGTAACAGTTGGATTCGACAATATATTCGACAACTTTGAAAGAATGGTAGATGACCATAATTTCAACGAAATGATTGCTGTAAAATACCCACCATATAATATCGTAAAGACAGGTAGTTATACCTATGATATTCAACTAGCACTTGCTGGTTATGGTAAGAAAGATATAGATGTATCTTTTGAGGATAGTGTCTTAACTGTAAAATCTATAAAAGATAATGATACAAAAGAAGTTGAGGAGAACGAGGGTATGCTACATAAAGGTATTGCCAAGAGAATGTTCTCTAAATCTTTTACAATCGCCGAAGATGTAGAAATCAAAGGTGCTGAATTGAAAGATGGTCTTTTAAGTGTATCAATGGAACGAGTTATTCCAGAACACAAAAAAGCTAGATCAATTAAGATTAAATAAAGTAATAGTTAAAAGCGCTTGGACTTGACTTCTAAGCGCTTTTAATATATAATGAGTTTATAAATTTATAGGAGTATATTATGAAAATACCAAAAGTGATATTTAAGATTAGAAAAGGCGATATAACCGAAGACGGTGGTTGTTCGTTTGAAGAAGGCTCATGGGTGAACAAGTCTTCAGAAGAAATTTTTAAAGATAAGAAAATATTAGTATTCAGTTTACCAGGTGCATTCACACCTACTTGTACATCACAGCAACTACCCGGTTATGAGTCTCAGTACGAAGACTTTAAAGCTATGGGTATAGATGAAATTTATTGTGTATCAGTTAATGATTCTTTTACAATGAATGCTTGGGCGTGTAATGAAGGTATCAAAAATGTGAAAGTATTACCAGATGGCTCAGGTGTCTTTACTGAGGGTATGAATATGCTAGTTAAAAAAGACAATTTAGGATTCGGTGAAAGGTCTTGGAGGTATGCTGCTATTATTAATAATGGTGTAGTTGAAAAGATGTTTGAGGAGGCAGGTAAAGAAGATAATTGTGCGTCTGATCCTTATGATGTATCATCACCAAATAACGTTATGAAATATCTTAACATGAAAAATGGTGATGATGTCTTATAACATTGACAATTAAACTAAACTATGATACAATTATATTATATTAAATTATGAAGGAGTGAAAATGAATCTAACTACTGACACATTATCCGTGTTAAAAAACTTTTCGGATATTAATCAAAACATTTTGGTTAAACCGGGAAACAAAATACAAACTATTTCTACTATGAAAAATATCTTGGCAGAAGCTGAGGTGAGTGAAAAGTTTGAAGACGAGTTTGCGATATACGACTTACCAGAGTTTTTAAGATCGGTTGAACTATTTGAAAAACCAGAACTTAAATTTAATGGTGGGACTAATGTAAACATATCTCAAAACACACAATCAATTAAATATTTCTTTGCTGATAAATCAGTTATTGTAACACCAAATAAGAGTATTACAATGCCAGATAAGCATGTTACCTTTACTTTAAAGAAAGATGACTTTGCTAGATTAATGAAAGGTACTACTACATTAAATCTACCAGATGTTGCTGTTATAGGTGATGGTAAAAGTATTAAACTTGTTGGAACAGATAAGAAAAACAAATCATCTAACGCATACTCTATTGATGTAGGCGAAACAGATAAGAAGTTTACTGCTTACTTTAGAACAGAAAACTTTAAACAGATTGTTGATGATTATGATGTTGCGATTTCAAAAGCTAAGATTTCTCACTTTGTAAATAGAAACAAATCTGTACAATATTGGATAGCATTAGAACCTGACTCTGAATTTTAGAGAGTTATCGACTTATAAATCTATTGCGGAAGCAAAAAGAAAACTTGGTAAAACTGAATATTATATAATGAAAGAGGTGATAAGTGGAAAAAACAAAAGACTTCCTTTGGACAGAAGCGTATAGACCAAAACGAATTGAAGATTGTATATTAACTGAAGACTTAAAGAATACATTTACTCAATTTCTAAAACAAAAAGAAATACCAAATCTACTTTTATCAGGAAGCGCTGGAACAGGTAAGACTACTGTCGCTAGAGCTTTATGTGAAGAACTAGGTGCTGATTATATCATCATTAATGGTTCCGATGAAGGTAGACAAATTGATACAGTTAGAAGTAAAATTAAAAACTTTGCCTCTACTGTTTCTCTTACTGAAGACGCTAATCATAAAGTTGTTATAATAGACGAGGCTGATTATATGAATGCTGATAGTGTTCAACCAGCTCTTCGTAATTTTATAGAAACTTTTTATAAGAATTGTCGTTTTATCTTTACCTGTAATTACAAAAACAAAATCATACCAGCGCTACACAGTAGATGTACTGTTATTGATTTTAAGATTGTAAATGGTCAAAGAGTTAAAACTGCTACTGCCTTTCTAGCTAGACTAGAGGGTGTGCTTAAAGATCAAAATATAGAGTTTGATAAGAAAGTATTAGCAGAGTTAATTCAAAAGTATTATCCTGACTTTAGAAGAACAATAAACGAACTACAAAGATATTCCGTAAGGGGTAAAATTGATAGTGGTATATTATTCAATCTAGGTGAGGTGAATACTAAAGAACTTGTAAAACTACTTAAAGACAAGAGATTTAACGACATGAGAAAATGGGTAGTACAGAACTTGGACAAAGAGGCTTCCTCCTTGTTTAAGACGTTGTATGAGACACTATATACTAGTTTAGACGCAAAGTCAGTACCTCAGGCGATATTGATTATTGCTGGGTATCAATACAAATCAGCTTTTGTCGCTGACCAAGAGATTAACATGGTCGCTTGTTTAACAGAGATAATGGCAGGTTGTAAATTCAAATAAACTAAATAGAAATAACACGAGGATATTATGCCAGGTAAGTGGGACGGTAGAAGTAGATTATCAAATGACAAGTATAGGGAAAGTTGGGATAGAATATTCAAAACCAATCCTGTTGCCAAAGAAGTAAGAACTCCGAAGTTTAAACCTAGTGTAGTAAAAGCAAAAAAAGGCAAAGGGAGTTATACGAGAAATGGCAAAAAGAACATTATTCAAAACATTGATAGTGAAAGCTAGAATGTTTTGGGCTGATATACGTGGTCATCATGGTAAACGTTGGAATTACGAACCAGGTGATTGGTATATGGGTAGACACAACAAGCGTAAGTAAGTGAAAAAAATTTTATTATGGAGCAAACATGGCAGAAGATTACACACTAGCTAGTTATCTAAACGCAATCAATTTTACTAAAGAAAATTTATTAGACACAACAGACGAAACTTGGGAAAAGAAATACCCTCCTTTTGTTATAAACAAGTGTCTTTCCGTGCATTACGACTGTATTGCTCAAGCCAACGAAATGAATGGCTATCACTTCCTAGATAAGAAAACTCAGTTTCATTTTTATATAAATAGTATTAGAAAAAAGAAGCGATTTGGTGGCAAGTGGTTATCACAGGCCAAGTTGAAGAATTTAGAGTATGTAAAAGAGTATTATGGTTATAGCAATGAGAAGGCTAAAGACGCTCTTACTTTACTTACTGATAAACAAATTGAATTAATTAAGGTTAGCCTTTTAAAAGGTGGGAGAACAAAATAATGAATGAGGAAACAATCAACTGGACCGCTGACAGTATGTTAGAGGTTACCATCAAGCAACCAGATGACTTTTTAAAGATCAGAGAGACTTTAACTAGAATAGGTGTTGCAAGTAGAAAAGACAAGACACTATTTCAAAGTTGTCATATATTACACAAACAAGGTAAATATTTCATAACACATTTTAAAGAACTATTTGCGTTAGATGGTAAGAAAGCAACTTTAACACAAAACGATATTCAAAGAAGAAACACAATCTCTATCTTATTACAAGATTGGAATTTAATTGATATAGTGGACAAGCCTAAATCAGCGGATAAAGCTCCATTATCACAAATCAAAGTATTACCTTTTAAAGAAAAAAAAGAGTGGAACTTATCGGCAAAATATAATATAGGGAAAAAAGTGGAAGCCAAGGATAATACTGACAATGCAAGTACCGAAGTTTAAAGAGTTTATTACAGAAACAGATATAGGTCGTAAAGGCAAGGCTATAACAGTTGCTATGGTAACTGTGGCTGACTCTAAGGACCCAAAAGAAAACACTACTGCTGATCTTATACAAAAAGCGTGTAAGAAAAAAGGTATCAAGTGTGTTATTGTAAACACTAAATCAACTATCATCACAGCTAAAGACGAAGACAAAGGAACACTTACTGTTTACAACTATGATGGTAACCAAGGTGAACATACTTTTGTAGGTAGAGATACAGTTTGTATAACTAGAGGTGGAGCACTTGAAGACGAAGCAGGTCTTTCATTAATATCATCATTTCAAAACTCACAAGCGTTTATGATAAACACAAGAGCATCAATGCTGACTTGTGATAATAAACTAACATCAGCTTTACTATTTGAAAAATTTGGATTACCAACTCCAAAAACAGCATTCATTTCAAACGAAAACAATATTAAAAGTGGTGTTGATATGATAGGGGGGAAATTCCCAATCATATTAAAAACACTAACAGGAACACAAGGCGTAGGAGTAATCAAAATAGAAAGTTACGAAGGCCTTGTGGCGACTGTACAAGCCATGTGGAAATTAAAAGCAGAACTTCTAATACAAGAATATATGCCTAGTGATTTTGATGTAAGAACATTTGTAGTAGATAATAAAATATTTGCTAGTACAAAAAGAAGCCATAGTAGTTATGACTTCAGATCAAACACACACAGAGGCGCAGAGGCAGAACCTTATAAATTAAGTGATGAAGAAAGAGAACTTGTATTAAAGGCAGCTAGAGTCTCCAGAGCATATATGTGTGGTGTAGATCATATTATATTTAAAAACAAACCATATCTATTAGAAGTAAATGGTAGTCCTGGATCAGGCGCTGATTACGAAGGCTATCAACATAGAGATTACTATGCTGACGCAGAACCAGCTGGTAGAATAGATGGTGAACAAATGATGGCCAATGTGATAGATTATATTTCTGATAGAACTCATTGGGACAGACAATCACTTATAGAAACTGGTTGGTTAGAAACAGTTGAGTTAGATGAAATAGGCAAAGTAAGAGTTAAGTTTGATACAGGTAATGGATCAAAAGCTTGTGCTTTACATGCAGACAAAATTTTAGAAGATGGTAAGATTGTTAAATGGACATATGATGGTAAAACATTTAGTAAACCAAGACATGGTATAAGTAAAGTTTATAGAGCAAACGCTGATGGAGAAGAACCATCAGAAACAAGACCAACAGTATTAATGAATTTAACTTTTAATGGTTTTACATATAAAGATATAGAAGTAGGTTTAGACGCAAGACCTAGATCAGGTTCAGACTTATTGGTAAATAGAGATTTAATGCGATTAATGAATATTAGTGTCAACCCTAATAGAACATTTGTATTGAGTAAACGATTGAAACCGGTTGATAAAAAAGGCAAAGAAGATAAAATTGGCTTTGATAAAGATTAACCTTGACAAACAAGTCAAGTTATGATATAATGAAACACAAATAGGAGATATTATGCAAGACGTGAAGATATTAAGAATGACTACCGGCGAAGATGTAATTGCTAAAGTGGGTGAAAATGACGATGGTGTGAGTTTAAACAAACCATTTGTAATCATACCTCAACAATCAGCACCAGGACAACCAATACAATTGATGATGTCATTGTATAATGCTTTTGGTAAGAGTGACACAATTACTGTTACTAAAGATAAGATTGTTTTTCAAACAGAACCAAAAGATGATTTACTAAAATCATATGCACAAAATACAAGCAGTATCATATCTGCGAAGACACCTGGTTTAATTACCGAAAATTCAGTACCGAAGTTATAATGATAACGGTTAATTTCGTTAGAGGAGAGGAAGTGATTCCTGTCCAGGTAGATGAAGGTATGACATTGATGGAAGCTGCTAGAGATTATTCTCCTAATGCTGACATTGATGAAATACCAGCAGATTGTTCAGGCTGTTGTGCATGTGCTACTTGCCATGTACTAGTAGACAGAAACTGGACTTTAATTGTGGGTCAACCTAATGAAGGTTCAGTAGAAACAGATTTGATTGAATATGAAAAAGGCTATGATCGTATGCAAAGTAGATTAGCTTGTCAAATACAATTA
>Ga0222711_1000309_pt1 | contig 15124 bp, 15 predicted proteins | sample AntAcemetage1699_FD_179814 | JGI IMG/M metagenome (GOLD analysis project Ga0222711, IMG submission 179814) | Saline water microbial communities from Ace Lake, Antarctica - #1699 | ecosystem: Environmental > Aquatic > Non-marine Saline and Alkaline > Saline | place: Antarctica: Ace Lake...
AATCAGTGCATTAGTGTACGTGGCTGCGTCTTTTTGAATGAGAAACTGTGTCGCTGTTTGAAGCGCCGCGGTAGTCATTTGTACGTAAACTGATGCGTACTCTTGGCCTGATATACGCCCAAGGTCGTATTCTTCACCTATATGGTTCCGGACAGACTTCATAATGACATCAAATACACCGACGCCATCTGGGTTTTTATCTGTCAGCTCTTCAACAGTTACTGCTGTAGGAGCCACATAAAGTGGATTGCCCACAGTAGAAGGAAGAGCAAAGTCAGTAGAAGTGATATCTACAGCTACTGACGGGAATGCTTCAGCTGTCGTAAGCTCAACATAAATACTTTGGGCTTCGGTCGAAGGATCGTTAGCCATGAATAGTTCCCGTCAGCAGTTAGATATTAAACCAAGCCTACGCGTTCAGCAGCGGCTTGACGAATTGCGAGTTCATTGAGCTCTGCCTGTGTAAGAGGAGGCAGAACATTGATTGTGTACTCAGGCGTCATTGACTGGACAACACGCTCTGTACCATCAGGGTTTTTGACGGTCGTCACACGCTGATACTTACGACGCTTGAGCATATCATAAAGAATCTGCGGTACATGGTAGCCTTTTTCGGTGTCTTCACCAAAAGGAATGAACTTGCGAACCACACCAATATACTTATTGGAGATAGTAAGAATCTCGCCTTTGAGGTCATTTTTTGCCGGATTGTTATTGTAGATCTGGCAACGAATAAGCTTCAGGCCCCGGTGTCTCTGTACTGCTCTTATAATGCGTGTACGCAAATGCGGTGGATACTCAAGAACATCATCTGTATCCATAAGCAACATCTTTTCTAAAGAAGGGGTTTCCCCTTTACGAGGAACTCTAGGATCCGAAGTTTTAGCTTTAGGAGCCAGAGTTTTTGTCTGGACTGCTTCTTGTTCAAGCGGATCTTTAGAGAATTTTGCTTCTTCTTCTTTGATCTTTTGAGCAAGTGTTTCTTCTCCAATATTAGGAGAATGCTTTAGACCCATTGCGTTAGCTTTTTGCTTAAGGGACTCCAAACGAGTGGGTCCGTTGTCAAAAGCATCTTCGCTCGCAGTAGCTTCTTCTTCAAAATCTTGTTCTGTGTTTTCATCAGACATTGGGTGTTTCCTGTTTCTTTGGAATACCTGCGCGAACAGCAGCGTCTTTGCTTTCGAGCAGTTTACGAAGAGCAACTGTGCGCTCTGGGTTACGTGGTGTTGTGTCAATCAGCATTCGAGCCAAATCACAAAACGGCTTAGATTTACTCTGAAGAATCTGAGGCAAATGCACATAGTGGAAATATTGCAAAATGTGGTCTGTCTCTATTTCTTTCTTTGAAAACTCAATGGGAGCTAGGTGAATTTCTTCTGACATATCTAGTACCTCTTGAGTTAGTGTCTCGGGTTACACAGAGTAGCCTGGCTAGACCACCCAAGAAAAATCTAGCCAGGCAGCGCCACCCTCGATCTCCCAAAAGAGGATGACGCTATTCTGTATTACTCTTTCGCAAGAGTTTTGATCAGAGCAAGACGCTCAGGACGCAGGATCATCGTACCATACCACCACTTGATGGAATGGAAGCCGATCTCACCGTATGGATTCGTACGGTCAGCAATATCCACGCCAGGCTTCTTGTGAATCATCTGCCACTTGACGCCCTTGCCACCAATCTGGAAGCCAATGGTCGTAAAGGAAGCTTCACCAACAACAAGCATCGGATAGATGTTGTAGTTAGTGCCATCATCACGGAAACCAGGGTTTGTTCCGACAACTGCGCCGGCACCCTCGTAGTGGAGCATCTCAGGAACCACAACAATGCGAAACTGAGCAACTGTGCCAATTTCACCATTAAGCGTGGTAGTAGCGGCTGCATACTGGTGAACGTGCACAAAAGCTTTTGCTGCAAAGGGATCAACCATCTCTTCAACAGTGGCTTGGAGCTCGTTACCAATATACATGACACGTCCACCACGAATGGTGCGCGTATCAATCATGCGGGAACCAGTAATAATCTTAGTCTCTCTTGGCGTACGGTTGTCGTCAAGAACAAGGCTAAGATTGAAGAGGTCTCTGTAGTCGACCACGGCCGGATCAGCAGACTCACCATCAACCGTGATGTCAGAGACAGCGTCACCTGCATAAGCAACGACGCCGGCACCTTCAAGAAGGTCAATTTGGAGAGCAGCTTCAGAAATCTGAACAGCACCGGAAACGAGTTCACGGTTCATATGCATCATCAGTTCTGCATCCGAATCAAAGTCGATCGATTCCTGAGAGTATTCAGTAAAGAAGCCGAGCTTCGAAATAGTACCTTCACGGATGATACGTGTAAAACCAACGCGGTTAACACGGCCACCAGATTCAGAAACTACAGGTAGTTTCGATGTGATCGTACCGACATCCTTCGAGGAACCATAAAGGTTACCGTCAGCAATAGCAGCACCAGCAGCATCAATACCCTGGTCGTTTACGTTGCGAACGTCCAGAAGTGGAACGTAATGGTAAACTTTAATCCGCTTACCATAATGCTTAGGCATCGACATAGTGTCAGCCAGGGGCATAAAATACATTTCACGACGAGCGTCGATAAGAGCCTTCTTTTGATAGAAGAACTCGTTCATTTGGCCGCCACCGACAGTCGAATCTACCGAAGGCGGATTATTATAAAGATGAGCTGCATCAGCCATGCTCTTAATCCTATGTTAATGATTGGACCGAACCATCATTAAGCAAATTTCTCTAGACCCTCGATTTTTGCAAACTCTTCGTCACTCATATTCATGACGTTAGAGAGGTCAGCTTTAGGCGTCACAACCGTCTTAACCGGGGCAATAGCTTTAACCGCGGCTGAGCTGTTAGATTGTTTCGGTGTTGCAGCTTTCGTAGCAATAATCTTAGATGGTTGAGGAGTTACTGTAGTTGGTGCGGGGGTTTGTTTCGTTAGATCAGCACTATCGCTGGTCAGGTTATTGAACGCGCCCTTATTCTGCATCTCAGTGCCCACTTGGTGGTAGGCAGTAAGGAGCGGCATATTGGCAAATTCACCTAAGGTCTTTCTGCGGTCGATCTCAGCAGTGATCAGATCATAAACACCTGATTGCTTTTGTTCGGTCAGAATCCTTAGAACATTTGGCTCATCAAGAGCCATTTTTCGACTGGATTGGTCCCAGTCAACTCTAACTGCTTTCAAAAGAGCTTCGCCTTCAGGCTGTTCCTGAACTTCTCTAAGAACTTCTTCAAGAGCGACTTGATCTTCTGTAGCTAGATAGTTTTTAGGTTGGTACGTCTTGTCAGCTTCTTTAGCATTGTCGTCAACAACAATGTCGTAAGGATCGATATCTGCGTCACGAACAAGCTTTTTAATTGCTTCTGGGTTTTTGTTGTGAAGTTCGACAAGAAAATTAAGATCGCTGTTTGTAATACCCGCGTTTTCAAGAGTTTTTACTTGAGCCAACAAAGGTCTTACTTGCGTTTGATACTTGATATGTCCTGCGCCCATTTGCATGAGACGAATAGCTTCTTCGGGTGTTCTTGCCTGGACTGTCTTACCGTTAGCTTTAAACGGTTTCATCATCTCTTTGTAAGCAAGTACGGCCGCAGCATCATCTACTTGAAGAGGATCGTCAGAAGCGACAGCTTCTTTCTCTTCTTTTACGGGCTCTTTAGCTGGGGCTTTTTTAGCCGGCACAGGGTCTTTAATTGCTGACTCAGCAACAACCTCTGCTTTGTTTTCTTTTTCATCTTCTTCTGTAGAAGTAACAACTTGTTCTTTTTCAGAGAGTTGTTTTTCAAAGTCTTCGTCAGACATTTCCAGAACGTCTTCTTGTTCTGGTTCAACAACTTCTTCCTCTTCAGAAACTACTTCTTCAGTAAAAGCTGATTCTTCAAGAACTGTTTCATCAATAATTTCGTCTTCTGGATCTTTCACAACAGGATCAGCCATTAGTTAAGATCCTCCGCGTCTACATCGCCTTGACGGAGCTCATCCAGGTTTTCCTGATGTGCTATTAGCGCATCGTTAGCCTGTGTGCCCATTTGCAAAACGGTATGGAAATATCGTTTCAATGAAGCAATGCCTTGAATATCAGTAGCAATATCATCCTTCGCTGCTTTAAGCGTAGGACTAGGGCTTCCAAAGATATGGGCCAATCTGATGGCTTCTTCTCTCAAGTAGTCTTCCTCGATAATTGCCCTAAACTCGGCATTCTCCATAAGCTTGCGAAGTTGACTTGCTTTTTTAACTGCAGCATTGGCTTCTTCGATCGCCAACTCAACTTCTTGGATTTCTCTCTCTAGTCCGGTCATTTGGGTGTTTCCTATATTCTTGGGTCTTTAGTAAACAATAGTCTTACTGTGGGAGAACTTGATTCGGGTCAAGTAATTCTTGTCCTGGGGGAACTACTCCTTCTGGTGGTGGAAGTGTTGGGGCTTGTGGTGGAAGTACACTTACTGGCTGATTACTTGCTGCGGCCAATTTCTTTGTGAGTTGGTTGAAACCAAGTGCTTCTTCCAAATCCAAAGGCCCGTCTTCAGGCTTACGCTTATCAACCATGGCTTTGGTGATTGCCAAATCTTGGTTGCCACGAGCCTGTTCAGACTGTTTTTCCATGTCTTGCTGATGAGCGATACCTGAACCAGCCATCTCTGTTGCAAGATCTGTACTGTCTGCATCAGCTTGGAATTTCTCAGCCTGAGCGTTGTTTCTGTTAATCTCACTCTGAATTTTACCAATCTCGAGTTCAATTTTCTTAAGCTCAAGTTGTTTAAGGGCTTCCTGAACTGGATCTGGTTCTGGCTTGTAAGTCTTAATTTCATTGGCAAGCTCAGGCATTTTTCTAAGCTTAGCAATTTTAGCCAAGATCATTTGAGTAAAATCAAGAGGTAGTGTCGACGCTGCAGTCTGTAGCATAAACGACAGATCTGCAGCTTTGCCCGCGTCGATCTCAGGAGTTGAAATATCAATGATGAGATCAAACTGCCCCTCAAGATCTTCTCTTTTAATTTCAACAAAAGTTTCGTTTGTTACGCGAACAGTCTCTCTCTCACTGAGAAAGACTCCGTTCATAGCGATGATTTTGATAGCAGCTTGCTTAAACGCTTCTGCGAGACGACGGAGGATATCCATCTCTCTCTTGGAAGCTGCATCCAAAGTACCACGAATACCTGCAGCTACATCACCAAAGCCTTCTCCCGAAATACCACCAGAGAATGCTTTGACACCAGTAAGACCTTCAGCTTCTTGGTTTTGAGCCACTAAAAGCTCAAGCGCAGAGCGAGGTATTTCAGGATATTTATGTTGAATCAGGCCTGAGTTTGGATTAGTCGACGGGTTAAATTCGTAGTCTTCACCGCTTTCAAAACGTCTGCGGTTAGTAATATCCAACATACCTTTTTGAATACCCTGCTGAGAATTAGCAGAGCGACCCAGCAGATCAATCATACCTCTTGTAAGAGCACCCGAGATAGCTTGATTGTCTTCAAGCAATTCAGCATCTGGCTCACCAAACACAGATCTCTTTTTAGGAGAGTAACTAGCAAAAACGTAAGGAGGTCTTTGGTCTGGAAACGGGTTTAGTTCCATTCTGATGAGTTGGTTGTCGATCCAGGTAGCAACAATAGGTTCAAGCTCACCTGTACCGTTGATGTCAGCCAAACCCCAATACTCATACGCAACAATGCGCTTACGGGCTTCATCATCAAAATTGAAATCTTGGGGTGTTGTTGTGCCGTGCTCTGTTTCTGTAAGCAGATCAGCACTGGCAAAACTAACAGAACCAAGGTTCTTATAGCGGCCGTCTTTCATGAGTTCTGCTTTTGAAGTCTCAAAAGACTCAACTATAAATGCAGCTTTCTCTGGGTCTTCGCCGCATGAAGGATCTATGTAAAGGTTCTGATAATTAACCACTTTCATAGTAGGGTGGTTTTTTATAATCTTTTCTTGTTCAGCTTCTTCTTCACCTACTTGAACAGCCCATGCTGCTTGGCCTTGCTCTTGAGAGAACTCAATGCTGGCAATGATTGCTGGGTCCATCTCATAAAAAGCTTTAGGATTTGCGTCTTTCAGCTCCAGGGCTTGCATCAAAGCTTGTTCTTCTGGGGTGCCTTCCATGACTTCAGAGTATTGATAGATCGGAACTATAACAGTTTCGACTTCAACTTCTCTAGTCCAGCCAGGACGGAATACTACTGTGCCTTCATCTACAAAGATTCGAACCGCTTGGTTGACCAAATTAACTGGATTGATCTTGGTTCTGAACTGCCAGTTTAATAGAATAGCATTTTGAGAAGCTGCTGCAGTATCTTCAAAAGTTCTTGGGTTTACTTGGAAGATATCTTCAGAAGAGAGAAACGGTTCAGACAAAGCTGAGTATCTCCACTCTGCTTGTCGACGTACTAGCTTAGGTCTTACAGATGATTTGCCGCGGCGTTTGGCGGGCTGAACACCACCGTTTCTAAGAATCTCCCATCGATCGATGTCAGATACGTGAGTGTCTCTAAACGGTTTAGCAGCCCCAAGATCTTTTTTAAGATCAGTAATAGACGGTTCGTTGACCCAATCAGTGAGTTTTACTACGCCTGGACTCTGCTTATTAGACTCTCTTAACTGTTTAGCATTAACTGTTTTTATGTCTTGTTTGCTTTCAAGGTCTCTACCATTGACAATGGAGCTGTCATCAGAATCTAGGATATCTTGATCAGCCATTGGTGGCCCTCGAAGTTATGAGCAATGTTTAACAGGAATAGTGCTGTAACTTTTTAAAGTAAAGCCTAAGAACTAGTATCGAATTCTTCAACTATAACGTAATTTTTTCCAGGAGCTTCAGAACTTGGAAATATACAATTAAAAATGTGATTTGTTGAAAAGAGAAATAGGCCTGCCAGCTCTGTCGGATACATCAGTACGTGTTCATTAGGAAGCTCTGCTGGAGTTCTATACATAACCTGTCCTTTATACAAAAAGAGGTACGAACATTTCTGCCCGTACCTCCTCTTATAGGCTAGTTTTGGGGGAGGCCTAGCCTTTAAGCCCTGCAAGGATCGCGTCAATTTTGTTTCCGCGGTCTTTAATTTTAGCTACTTCAAGTTTGAAGTCATCACCAACAACACCGCCTTTAGTGCGAACAGCTTCCATTTCAGTGACTACACCATCCAGCTCTGCAAGCAGTGCTGAATAAGACGAGGAGCCAAACTTAACGCCTGTCAGCACTTTGCCGACAATTGCCAGTCCGTCTTTGACAAATGGTGTTTGGACACCCAAGACCGGCTCAAGCATACGAAGGATGCCGACAGCACGCTCCGCGGTTTTAATGATTGCAGCTAGATCAGTCATTAGTTCAAGGCTCCTACATTACTAAGAAAGTCATCAACATCGGCCCGGATTGGGTCGTATGCGGCGGAGAGTCTGCCTGCTACTTCAGCTGCGGCAAGAAGCCATTCAGCGGGAGCTTTAGGACCTAGCTCACGGATTCGCGCATCAATATCAGCGTATTCTGCGCCAATTTGGCCAGCAACAGTCACTGCGGGTCTTAGAGTTTGCTCGACCGGGATGATCTTAGCACACGCATCACCTTCGACGGTGTCTGGGAGAGCAGGGCCACAAACAGTGATGATTGTGTCTTGTGCAGCACCAAAAGCTTTGATTGTGGTCAAAGCTGTTTCAGCAACACTGCCAGAGTCCGCATAAATGTTTGGCGGAGCACGCATATCTGTAAAGCTATTACAGCCAGAAAGAACTAGGGCGACAGACGCCATAGCCATTGCGGCATTCTTCTTTAGGAATTCAAACATTAGGTAAGATCCTTGTTTGGGTTGGTACTACAAGCTAAACGGGCATTACCCCTCTAAAAGCATTTTAATCATTTTACCAGATCTAATTGGTCCAACATCTCTTGCCCATTTAGAGTTCTGAAATCCTTTAGCCGCAGTCAGGTAATCCCCTCTTTGGATTGCCGGCAAAGTATTCACAAAAGACAATAGACCAGAAGTCTTGGATCCAATACCCATATTGTAGCACAGCTCTACCATTAGACGCTGTCTTACAGGAGAGAGCTCTCTCCACCAGGGCAAGTGTTCATCCAACTGATCCGCGGCTTTTTGAAGACGGTTCTTAGCTAGATAAATTGCTTCTTCTTTTGTGATACCACCACCACGACTCTTATCAATCATGGTTCCAATACCAATAGTGACGAGCTTTTTTGTGTCTAAGTAGGCATGAAGAACCAGTCCTTCATTGATTACAAGATCCTCTATAAGAAGGTTGTCTTGATATATAGAACCAAGGATAGTATCCGGAGTTTTCATGGTTATTGGCGTGGCCTCAATAATATTGGGCTCTTCTTTAGACTTAAATAAACTTAAAAACCAACTCATGAGTAATTCCAATTTTGTTACGCTCCGCGGCGAACAGCCTTAAAGCGACGTTTGGATACTGACCATATACCAGCAGATTTTTTAACTTGTAGCGTATAAGTATGTGTTCCTGCTGATGGTGCGTCAAAGTCCATACCAGATGGATGCGAATTAGTTGTTGTATTTAGCGAGACATCTAGTGTTGAGCCATCGACAATACCAAGCTGATTAACTGCAGGCGTGGATGCAATTATGGTGTCGCTATAAATTATAGAAGCACCGCGCAAGAGACGAACATAGAGATACGCTGTCGGCTGGGATGACGCATAAGACGCAAATCCATAAACAGCCATTGACCAGAAAAGGTCCACCTCTTCTCCGGTTCCGACCGTAATTGTTATATCATCTACATCTGTCCAAATAACCGTCGATGAAATGGTCAGGGATGCGTCTGTTTCAGTAGACGTTGCTTCAGTTATAGCGTTAGCTGAGAACATATTTGAAGAAGTAATTGATCCATTAACAAATACATCGCCATTAAGTTTGATTTTGGAGGCTGAAAGCTCAATTACACTTCCGTATGTTGTTCCATCTTCTAAACTAACAAAAGCACCCTCACCACCTCCGCTAACAGATATGCTATATTTACCTAGTAGGTTGCCTTCAATATCTGCCAATGTAGACGCTTGAACAGAAACTGACGCAGACAAATGTGATGTATCTGATCCTGGTGTGTATGCCGGAACTGTTGTCACTCCTGAAGCCAATCGCACCATCATTGGCTTACTGATAAACGCAAAACTATTAGAACCAGAGAGTGTTGCGTTTTTACGAATATGTAATTCTGCCCATGCAGCAGATGCAGGTGCTATATAGACACCACTAAGTAAAGGCCATTGATCTGGTTCTGTTGAACTACTCGAAAAAGCATTATTAGCTGGTGTTCCAGAATAACTTAAAATATTTCCTGCTGCATTGCGCCATTCTACTCTCAGTTCAACTCTACATCTGTGAGCAGACGCAAATACACTAACACCTATGGTGTCGTTTGGCTGGACTTTCATAGCAAAGCTGGTTCCGCCTGTGTTATTCAAAGGCCGCCAACGAAGATCTGTTTGTCCTGTGGCTACTGCGTTATTTTGATATAACATAAGTGTGCCGCGTGTAGGGGTTGCCCAATTATCGCCTGCTGGACGTAATGCTGCTGAAGGATGTGAACTACTGGATGGGTATGAAAACCAACCACCAATACCTGTCAAAAATTCGCTATTACCGATGACATTACTAGACGCACCGTATTCAAATTTTGAATTCAAAGTAAGAATACTACTGGCAATAGCTGAATCTGCAGAAGCTCTAGTTGAAGCTTCTGTAAAAATGCTCGTAGATAAGGCAGTATCTACCAAAGCTCTAGTTGAAGCTTCTGTAGAGATGCTCGTAGATAAGGCAGTATCTGCAGAAGCTCTAGTTGAAGCTTCTGTAGAGATGTTCGTAGATAAGGCAGTATCTGCAGAAGCAAACTGAGAACGAATAAGCGTTCTGTCTGTGGCAGTTGCTGAAATTGCTGTTGTACGTGCGCTTCTCTCAGCAGTAACCAATGCAGCTGCGCTTGAAAGTACACCCGAGTCAGCTGCATTAAATTCTGCTCTAATAGCAGTTCTGTCTAAGGCGGCTGCAGAAATTGCGGTAGTTCGAGCAGTTTGCTCTGTCAAAATATCAGCACTAAGCAAAACATCGGCTGCTTCAAAAGCACTTTCAATTGTGAGTATAGACGCAGCAAGGGCTTCGTCTTCAGTTACATAAGCCAACTCAATAGAAGTAACTGACGCGTAATTAGCGTTATTTGATACTTGAAGTGCGTTAATTTGGGTTGCTTGGTCTAGACTAACCGCGGACAAACTATTTATTTGAGAGAGCTGAGAAGCGCTCTCTGCTGTTAGAACTAATTGTTGAGCTGCTGTATCAAAAGTAACTGTCTGTAGTTCAATAAGCGAAGCCGCAGTGTCTTCTCCTACGGCTTCAAGAGCTGTGATTCTCCCTATTGTTGTCAGGTTTGAAAAAACAAACTCATTGAATGCAACTTCGTTGACATCCAGATCGTCCCGCAAACCATCAAGCAATAAGTCAATAGAGTCCAAACGACCCAATGGATCAAAGAAAGAAGCATCTAGTCCTATAAGTGCAGTGTTCACTACAGCTTGAGCCAAAGAACCAATTTCAGCATCTGTCCTGGGAACAGGCAAAAGCAAGTCTACCTGAGCCAAAATGCTTGCTTCCAAAGCGGTTAGCTGAGCCTGAACTGCTGCAACATTAGCGTTGTAAGTAGCCAGTGTTGTGTAGTTTGAGAATAGATTTGTATTGGCTAAGATTGCAGCGTCCGCGGCAGCTAAAGCTGCCACGTTTGCTGCAATCCCATCAATAAGAGCTTGGTGTGCAGTAACATCTAAAAAACCTGTAGGACCTATTGGACCTATAAGACTTTCGAGCCATTCAGCTGGTGTACCAACAAAGCCTTCAACCAGAGCCAGCTCATAAGCATTGGCTCCCTGGAAAATAGTGATATCTTTAAGAATATGGTGATCGACGTTCTCATCTGAAAGAAGCGTCAAGTTACGATCGAGGTTGAAAAGACTCTCGAGATAATAACTGACATGAGCAATCTGAGGTAAGAGAGTTCTTACCTCCTCGATCTGCGCCCACATATTACCAAGACGCTTATCAACGAGTCCTGATGGATTAGCAAAAGGACTGGACGTTGGTCTCATTAAATAAACCCTGCTTTATCAAGCTTGCTGTTAGACATGTTTGCACTGACTGAGATGCTGTCTCTGATCTCAGACTGCATCAAAGCCATTTCATATTTTTGATGAAGCAATGCGCTTCTTGCGGCGTTGGCTGGACCGTTTATGCCTTCATAGATCTTAGAAGCACAAAGTAACACAAGTGCATCTTCCAAGGCAGGAGGCACATTGATAACAACGTCTGGGTCACCTTGGTTGGCTCCAGTACCAAAAGGAGCTGTAAGCACTGGGTGCAGAGCCTGGAAGATAACGTAGAACTGTTCGGTTTGTTGGTTGGAGCCAATCTGAAGACAATCGTACTGAGGCGTGAAGACCGACAGCGGCTCTTGGGTTTTGTTTAGGTACAGCTGCCGGCCAAACGCATCATAGACAGCAAGGATCTTGACAATCCGGCCGTCAAAGTCCTCGCACATACTATCATCAATGTAGAGTACAGGTTGAGCACTGCTCACATTACTCATGGCAAATTCATAACGCAAATAATAGTAAGAAATGTCTAGTTGGGTGTTAATCAGGACTTCTCGAGTTTTGAGTTCAAACCTCGTGAACAAATCTTTCATTGCTTTATTGAGCTGCATCAGAACACCGGGCATATTCTCCTCTCGGATGAGCCCCGTGTTCAAATCTCCGATTTTGAGATTAGAGACTTCTCCGTATGCCAGTCTGGAAATAAGTTCGCTTGTGAGCAGCTGAGACATGAGAACACCTTATTAATGCATAATGCGGTTTAATTCTCATACTATGTACGAGTCAATGAAAGAAGAGGTATCGCGTGAATCGTCTCCAAACACAACATCACGTTCTTCTGCAATTCCAGCCGACTCTGTTGGGAGCCAGGCATTAAGCTCTGGAAGCATCGAAATCGTATCCAAAAAGTCATCTTTACCTTTGATGCCGCTTTGGGTCGCCAAACTTAACTCAGATATGGCTTCTGCCATAATAGGGGTTTCTCTCAGTTCAGCAGGAAAAAAGATCTTTCCCGCGGCAAACAGAGGAACCACCAAGTTAAATCTTGAGAGTTTGTTAAGGATTGGCCTAATCCCAGGTGTTCCTTTTTGCATGGCAAAACTGAACCAAGCACTTCGGGTCATCATTTCGTTTTGGAGCCATTGAATGAATGCATTCTGCTGGCCGCTGATCTCTACACCTACGCTTTGGGGACTGTAGACCGCAACAAACCTAAACAAGTCGTCGATGCTTACATTCATCTTTTGGCGTTTACAGATGCCGTCGACCCAGAACCAGTCACCATTATTGTTGATCGCCCACACAGATATGACTGTGTAATCTGAGGTTTCTTTGTCTGAAGTAGCAAAGTCAGTAGTGATGTAGAAATTAAATGCGATTTTTCTCTTAAGAAGAGATTTTCTCGAGTACCACTGGATTTCGTTGTCTTGGACCAGTCGTTCTTCTTCTGAGCTAATCCGCAGCATAAGTTCTTGGTTGAAGCTGCTGATTTTGCCTGTTTTTACTGAGTCGTTGTATTGTTCCACAACGTAATCATAAGAAAATCTGTCTTCCCAGGAACCAGCAAATTCTTCTCGCGTACATGGGAAGGATTCACATACTGGCCAAACATTGACGTCCCAGGCTCCGGACTCCACTGCTTGGTATAGAATATCCATCTTGTTAAAAGGAGTTCCATTAAAGATGATCTTTCTTTTGGTGGGGTCGAGAGCATATTCGATGCCTTTGTAGACGGTGTCTTCAATTGCAGCCATTGAAGCTTTAGAGCGTGCATCTTCATCTGAGACCAAGTCATCAAGCACTGCTAGCTTTGGACGTTTGGCAAAGATCTTCGTACCGCGAATGCCTGTCTTGGCACCAAACATCTTGATACCAAACTTCTTACCGTCTTGGTTTTCGTATTCGATATAGTTATCAGTGAACTTGGCTTTAGGTAGGTATTCCTGAAGGAACTCAGAATTGTAGTATCTAAACTCAATATTTTTACGAGCGGATTTAACGCCGTTATCCATTGAGTCTGACACGTAAATCATCGAGTCTAGCTCACCAAAATTAGGAAGCTCTCTAAAGATAGCCAGATAGAAATTCAGGTATTCAAAAAACAAAGTGGTCTTGGCGATACCACGGTGACACAGATTAGCGACTTTGCGTTTGTCACTGACCATTTTGTCCAGCATCTTCAAGTGAACCACAGGGGTTTTATGAGACTCGCCTTGTCCGCCGTTTACTAGCTTAACAAAGTTCATGAAAGAAAGAGCAAACGCTGATGGCACATATGTGCCGTTATTCAGGTGCTCATAGTCGACGGTGTCTAACCAATCATCGACAGTCTTTTTTCTGACAGATTCAAACTTTTCTCTGTCAATCAGGTCTGTATGTTCAGACATTAAATTTGGTTACCTTCTGCATCAAACAAATCAGCATGAGCAATTGTCTTTGTGGTTTCGCCGGCTTGGATCTGCTTAGCTTGGTGTGACGCAACTTGCATCATGACATTCTTAAGCTCAGAGATGCCTGAGTTATCTTTGATGTTAACGTCCATCTCAATCTTGCTTGTTTCGGGGCGTTTAAGCGCATTGAGAATCGAGTTAGCAGCTTCACATTGAACTTTCTCACTTTGAGCATGAATCATGAGATGAGCCTGTTGGTTCAGGGCTTGTTGGTAAAGATCCTGATTCAGAATACACGCAGGGATTACTGCTTGTTCCAGGATAATATTTACAAGCTTATTTTTATGATAGGCTGCTACGAAAGCACTTATGTGCTTGTCGTCTTTACCGTCAGCACGCATTTTACGTACACGATCGGGAAACGTAAGCCCATACGCATCTTTGTTTGAGTAGCCCATCATCTTGTAAGTGACGTATGCGCAAGCCTCAAGATACTGCTCAACCTTGAACTTACCGTCTTTCATGACGGAAGCGTAACCTACAAAATTATCCCGGATCTCATCAGCAACAAGTGGATCCAAAGAAATTGAATTGATCTTGTTGACCAATTCATCTGAAACTTTGATCTTCAATTGAGCAGGAAGTGCTTTTCTGATGTCTTCTTTTGTGAAGGCATTAGTGTCGTCTACGAGTACGGATTCAGGGCCAGGTGAGGAAGATGCAACCATCTTTCTTTCGAGTCCGGCTGCTTTAAAAATATCCATACGGCTAGTAGACATCAATCATCTTCCCATTAGTGTTTAGGCTCTATTGGGTTATGCGTAACTATAACCTTAACTTTTGACAATACCCAAGAAAGACACCCAATGATTAATTTTAAGAATCCAAACGATATGCTGCCATCTGAGATGGCCACTTACATTGCTGCACTGCACAATGAGATTGAGATTTTGGCGAAGAAAGCTCTTGTTTTTAAAGACGCAGATACTTTTGCAGCAGCCGGTAACACTGGAAGCTACGGCACAAAAGAAGAGCTATTAGAGGAGATGGATATTGGTGAGGTAATTGAAGCAGTGTCTTTTAAGAAAATTGAACAATCTTTTGTTGTCAAAATCTCTAAAGAACGTATCGACAATTACCCCACCAGAATCGAAGCTGAAGCAGCAGGTATGCTACACAGCGTTTAGATTTTTAGTTTAGGAAACCCTGTCAAAGGATCAATTTCTCTTTCAGGGGTTTCTGGAGTTGGAACAGGCTCTTCAATAAAAAGATCGTCTGTATCTACATCAGGATCCACGACAGGCTCTTCAACAACCGTGTCTACGTCGTTGACAACGTCAACAGGCTCGGTTGTTTTGATTGCCTCAGCAAGGGCTTCTGCAATTTCTGCATCAGAAAGGGCCTGAGCTTCAGCCTCAATTTTAGCCTGCTCTTCGGCTTCTGCTTTAGCAGCAGCCTCAGCCTCTTTAAGAATACGCTGAATCTCTGCAGCATCGGCCGCTTCTTTTACAAGACGCTCAGCTTCAAGACGAGCAAACTCGTCTTCAATAGCTTTTTGTGCAGCAGCGGCTTCTTCTGCAATACGCTTAGCTTCAGCTGCGGCAGCTT
>Ga0222711_1000325_pt1 | contig 14757 bp, 20 predicted proteins | sample AntAcemetage1699_FD_179814 | JGI IMG/M metagenome (GOLD analysis project Ga0222711, IMG submission 179814) | Saline water microbial communities from Ace Lake, Antarctica - #1699 | ecosystem: Environmental > Aquatic > Non-marine Saline and Alkaline > Saline | place: Antarctica: Ace Lake...
TTAAGATTGAAGACGTTATTATTCCCGATGAAACCATTGAATACATTATTACAAATAAGAGTCTCACCAATGAAGAAGATGGAGTACGTAATCTTAAGCGTTGTCTTGAAGTTATTCATACAAAGATTAATTTATTCCGTTTGGTTAAAATGGATAATAATAATATGTTTTCAAAAGAAATCAAAATGAATATAGAGTTTCCATATACAGTTAAAAAAGATGATGTAGATAAACTTATTAAAAGCGAACCTCAACAGAATCAAAGTGTATTGGCTTCTATGTATATCTAAATAAATAAATAATATAAACAGAGAATAGTATAGATAATAATAATATATCGATGGATGATATAAATATTTTTTTTGTTTCGTTTTTGTCATTATTAGATGAGAAAATGTACGTTAATGAATTTTTGAAGAATAACGTAAACGCGGTTGCTATACAAAAGAATATTCGCAATTTTTTAATTGAAAATTGTCAACACAATAAAGAAACTGATTACATTGACATAACTACAGAACAAACAAACAAAATAGTTTTTTGTAGTAAGTGTAATATGACTTTAGAACGTTAATATGTGTATTATTTTTACAAATAATAATAATAATAATACTACAAAAGAATCTATGCTCCTATTTGACTATCGCCGTTGCTATTTCCACCTCTTGTTCTTAACATATTTAATTGTTTGTCACTCAAACATAACGGACCCTTCGAGTTTGTTAATCCAGCAGAACGTGCACCACAATCAAGAGAACCTTTTGTAGGAGGGCCGTATATATCATATAGAGTATGTTCCGAATAAGGACGAGGTTCTAAATTATTTTTCATGCCTTCCTTGCTTTTTCCAAGAACGCTATTTTTTATTTGACTCATAACGCCTTGAGGTTTTTCTGGTTTTTCTTCTTCCTCGTCTTCAGAACCCTTATATGGACCAAATTGCTCGTCTACGTATTCGTTATCGAAACCCTCTTTTTCTTCATTTTCATCATCGAAACCTTCTTTTTCTTCGTCTTCATCATCGAAACCCTCTTTTTCTTCATCTTCATCATCGAAACCCTCTTTTTCTTCATCTTCATCATCGAAACCCTCTTTTTCTTCATCTTCATCTAAAGTTTCGCCGTCTGTCATTCCTTCGTATTTTGAAAAAGATACTTTCTTTGAGTATGGTTTAAAATCACAACAAGCACAAGAAGCAGTCAGTATTATAAATAACAATAGTGCACCACCAAGAATGTATAAGTTCATAAGTTTCATATGTATATACATATTTAATAGATTTTAATTGTATCTTATTTGACCATCTGCGAATCATTGTGTCATTACTATTACAAACAATACTAAAGTATTGTTAATAATAAAAGAAGTAACATATTTCAAATTTACAGTGTATACATTTTTTTGTCCATTTTATTTGCATACTTTACAACACAAAAGCCATGCCACTAATAGTAACCATTGTCGCGAAAAATGTACCTACTATAATATAAAATATGTTATTCGTATCGATTGTTTTATTACGTATACTTATAATTATCTGAGGAAGAGAAATAACAGACAAAAATAATATAAGTGGTAAATATATCAATGAATAAATCTTATACATTTTTTCCTTATTTTCGTTTAGTATATCATATTCATTTTCATATCTGTTACGTGACATATTTGGATCGTTAAATGGGACTTTTCTTAAATAGTTGTATATCATTATTGATATGTACATATATACCAAAACCACAATTGCGAACACACTTTTCTAATCAGGGCTAGTAAATAATGAATGTGTTATTTTTGTAAATATATTAGGCATTGTCGGCATTGGAGGTATTGAAGGCATTGGAGGCATTGAAGGTATTGAAGGCATTGAAGGTATTGAAGGCATTGAAGGAGTTGAATGTCTGATTATATTATACAATCCATATATTGACAGTGTACATATGAAAATAATAATTGAAATTGTGTCCCATTTCCCGTTTTTCAATGATATTCTATCTCCAAATATAGCAAATACTATGGCAGTTGATATTATTACAAATGTAGATAACATATTTAATTTGTTATATGACGTATATCCTATTTCTTGAGCATTTATCGCATTTTCCATTCTATATTATATTATATTGTATATTATATTTTGTATCTTATATTTATAGACTTATTTCCATTGTCGTTATTGACAGCACTCGTCTTTTTTAAATATTTATTCAATTCGTTGTATTTATCCTTTAGATATTCAGTTACATCCCAGTAATCAACCTCGTCTTTTTCATCTGTTTCAATTATTTTTTTTTCTTTGTTTATGATAGCATTTTCTAAATCTTTATTCTCAAAGTTTTCTGTGTCACCTTTTACTATATGACAAATAATAAATATACTTGGAACTAATATGATGAAGGGTACGATTAAAGCGTTTAATTTAAAGTCGGGTTTTAGATAGTATATTTCATTAGACATATATATATACATTTAAATTACATAAAAAGGTTGTATTTTAAACTGTTATATGGATAAATTAGACTTGAAAAAATTAATTGCCGATTCAGATTACCAGGATAATACTGCTAATATACGTAAATTAAAACACAGCGTTCTCATGCGAAATGATATTGAAAAAATTCTTAAATTAAAGAGTAAACATATTAGGTTGATTCGTAACGACTTTGGTGGTTTTACTAAACTGTGTATTAGTCAATGTAATTTTTTATTTTCTCATTATACTGATATTTTTAATCGTGTTTTGAAGGATGAGTTAGACCTCAGTATTTTAGGTTCTGTTATGGACATTCTTGGAAAAATAGAAGAAGGTAAAGTTGATCAAATGAAAGGTTCTATTGAAGTTGGAGAACTCCTTAAGAAAATGTATATAGATTCAGCATTAAAAACGGGTGATAGAATAAATAATCAAAATGATGCAGGAAATGATAAGGAGCACGTTTTTGCAGAATCTAAAACTCTTTCTTGGAAGGAATTTAAAATATTACACCGATGAACATAAATCCTTGAAACTCAATTATAATATAAAAAAAAACATAATAAGTATATATTGATTTATAATTATTATGCGCTTAGAATCTACCGAACAGCAACTCTTTACAAATAGGAAAGGTGGGTATGCTACTTTGAAATTGTGTTTCTGTGATGGAGTGAGTGATGAATTTATCCGTGAAACCAGAACGGCAATAGAAATACATAATAAAGGTGTTTTAAAGTCTGTGTATCCAGACTCAGGGTTTGATTTACGAGTTCCAAATGTGGAAATTTTTACTGTGCCGTTCAAATCACAGTTTGTTAATTTGGGTGTTAAAACCAGCATGAGTTACAATGAATTGCCGTGTGGATTTCTAATGTATCCACGTTCAAGTATGTCAAAGACTCCTCTTATGCTATCAAATCATACTGGTATTATTGACTCAGGTTATCGTGGTCCTTTAATTGCTGCCATGAGATATTTACCTTGTTGTGAAGAGAGTTCCTATACTATAGACAAACACACACGGATTGTTCAGATTTGCCACCCGTCTCTTTGTCCGGTTCTTGTGTTAGAATGTATTGATAGTGAACTGGTCGAGACAGAGAGAGGTGAGAATGGTTTTGGTTCTACTGGAAAGTAATAAATTTACAGTAACTATATAAAAAATAAAATATTATTATTTATTATATACAACAATGATGAAAAGTTATGTAGAAGATAAGATTAGTTCTACTATAAATCATTTCAAAGAAAATTATAACGTTTTATACACAAGAGAAGAGGCACTTAGAGTTAGGAGCAAATACCCAGGTCGAATACCTATTATTGTTAATCGTAGTAAAAACGCAGGCATTGATGTTCCAGACATAGATAAGCATAAATTTTTGGTACCGTCGGAATTGAATATGGGTCAATTTCAATACGTTATACGCAAACGTCTAGCATTAACAGCTGATAAGGCACTTTTTATATTTGTAAATGGAGACATTGCACCTACAAGTAGTCTTGTATCTACGATTTACGACCAGTATCGAGATGAAGAAACGCAGTTTTTATATGTTACTTACGCCATGGAAAACACTTTCGGGTAATATTATTGTTAAGTGTGATTATCTAACAATAATATAGATGGTGTCACAAAAATGTATCCAGATATTTAAAACTAAATTCGTACATAAAAACAAAGAGAAAAATAAAGTTGTTATTTTTGATATCGATGAAACACTTGGTTGTTTTACAGATTTAGAAGCATTATGGAATGTAATTGAAACTGAAAATATCGAATTTTGTAAACTATATGAGACCAAACAAGAGTGTTTCAATGTTTTATTGGATTTATATCCTGAATTTTTAAGATATGGAATCACGAGTATATTAGAATATTTATATTATAAGAAGACAAGAGGTGACTTTATTGGTGTATATATATATACAAATAATCAAGTTAGTAAACAATGGTCTAAAATGATCAAAAGTTATTTAGAAACAAAAAATAATACACCCGAATTATTCAATCAAGTCATACACGCATTTAAGATAAACAACCGCATTGTCGAACCACAGCGTAAAAGTAACTCTAAAACGCGAAGCGATTTTATTAGATGCAGCGTTTTACCATCTAGTACAGAGATGTGTTTCATCGACAATTCTTATTATATAAACATGTATCACAATAAGATATATTACATTCAACCCAAATCATTTTTTCATGGTTTGAAAACGGGGGATATAATAAAACGGTTAATGGATTCGTCTATTTTGAAAATCGAAAATGACAAATTGTTCGTGTCTTATTTTTTTAAACATAACTTGATTACGTCAGTTGAAAAATCTCAAAAGGAAGTTAACGAAGATATATTCGTATCCCGTAAGATTTTGTATCATATTCAAGACTTCTTTTTAATGACTACTCTTAAAAAAAACACACATAAAAATAAATGTAAAAGTATAGGAAACTTTACTCGAAAAATCAAATATTAACACTGTTTTGAATATTCATATGCCATTAGTATTAATTGTTCTCCAGTTGTTAGTTTTTGAAATATTAAACATTCGTCGTATTTTATTTGAAATATACGATTTTGCATGGTTTTACACAATACGTATGTTCCGTTATCACAAAATTTTATTTCAGCAACTATAGCTCCATTTGTTATCTTATCAGGCGAGTTATGGCGTATCCAACGGATGCGTTTTCCTTTGTGTAATTCATATATATTTCCTATTAATCTATAACCTGCCAGTTTATTATATAATGCTGACTTTATTGCTTCGTTTACATCGAGATTCGAAAGTGTATTTTGTATTTCATTTAATATGTCGCTCATTGTTTTTTCGTTTAAGTAGTCGATTTGTTCAGAATTGGTCATTTCTATTAATTCTTCTATATTCAGTGTCCCTAATAGAGTTGGGTCGTTGGTCGCATCATCGAATAATTTATTTATAAAATCGACATTGTCTTTGGACATAGTATTGATATACTATGTTTGAAAGTTTATATTATTATATTAACAATTTTGTTACGCCTTCTGTTATACCCAGATTTGTCATCATAAATAATGCACTGGCAAAAATTATTTTACTATCGTTTTTATTGAGTGTATGTTCTCTAAATGGATTGAACTTGTACAATAAAAATATACATATGAATGTATTAAACCATAATGTTAACGCATAAATATAAGACGGTTTAAACGATACTAATCCAATATATAGCATTATGTATAGAAATAGAATACCATTTTGTATGTATCTGAACGGTTTCGATATTTTCTCCAATGTTACATTATTTATCAGTAGCATAGTATATATTATGCTTTGAAAAAAGTATATAATTGTTATGTAATTATTATTTATTAGATAGGTGTGGTTATGAAATTGAACAATTATTCGATTGTAAGTTTAATTGGTAATGGTTCATTTGGTAAAGTTTATAAAGGCATTGATTTGAGGAATCAAAATACAGTTGCTATTAAAATAGACACGTCTAATCTGAAGGTTCTCCGTCATGAGGTTTCAATTTTGAACTATTTATATCACGATGGTGTTTATTCTATTCCTAAAATATATTGGTATGGTAATGTGGATAACAATCTTGTATTGGCTATGACTTATTATAAAAATAGTCTACAAGACTATTTTGATTTGAAAGGATGTATAAATGACGTTAAAATGTCTTCTCTTATGATAAAATGTATTGATATACTGCGACAATTGTCGAAATCAAATGTCGTACATAGAGATATTAAACCGCACAATTTTATGATGAATGATGGAGAACTCAATATTATTGATTTTGGGTTATCTACTATACATAATTACACAAAAAAAGAGCAAGACATAAAGTGTGATGCTAGTGAAATTACTGGAACTCCTCGATTTACAAGTTATTTTACACACTGCGGAAAACCCGTATCCGTTAGAGATGATTTATTGTCTTTGGGATATATGTATATATATTTGAACACTGGTTCTCTTCACTGGGATGAGATAGAAAGACATAAAACGTCTTTGTTTGTTTGCGATGTCAGTCATCCAGATAATTTAATCAGGAAATACATGAAATCTCCAGACGTATTACATCCTTTGCTTAGCGGTGTTATAAAAAACTATATGATTTATTGTTATTCGTTGAAATATTATGACATTCCAGATTATAACAGTTTAATGCGATTATTTACTCTGTAGTTTTCTTCGATGAATGATTGGGGACATTATTTGTATTTTCTTTCATACTATCTATATTCATTTTCATGGTTTCTTCTTCTTTGTTTGACAAACCCTCTGTTTGTAAATAATTTCCATCTAAACCTACATGAGGTAATGTAGCAACATTGTCATTTATTAGGAATGTTAAACTACCCAAAGCAAGAGTAATAAATAACACAGCAACGAGAAAACAAATAGACGACATTTTTTTAGCAGAAATTCCAAGTAACTTATGCATTTTTGTATATATTACCGATATATTATTTATTAAATCGACTTAAACAATATATACATTATATAGTATAACCAATAAAATGAGTTCTGTTCGTAATACTGGTCGCGTTAAGTGGTTCAATAAGAAGTCTGGATATGGGTTTTTAACTGTTTGTGGGGAAAGCCCTTATAAAGACAAGGATGTTTTTGCTCATTTCTCTGCTGTTCACGGAGAGGATGAACAATACAAGTATCTTGTTCAAGGAGAGTATGTTGAGTTTGACGTTGTTGAGTCTAAAGGAGAGAAACACGAGTTCCAAGCTGCTTCAATTTCTGGTGTATTAGGAGGACTTACTATGTGCGATACTCATAGAGAGAACCCACGACCTCTTACCCAATCAAGAGGGGATAGTGATACAAATGAACCACGAAGACCACAAAGACCACAAAGAAGTAGTCAAAATAACTATGGTGACAATGAGGACGTAAATAACGTTGTTAGACGTCGTCCACATGCAAATGTTGTTAAAAAGTATTAAACAAATTATTTAACAAATTATTTAATAAATTATTTAATAAATTATTAAAATTTATGATTTTAATAATTATCAATAAAATAATATATTTACATATATAAATAAAAATGCTCCATTTTAAAGTTGTTTTGTTAGGAGATTCATCTGTTGGTAAATCATCTATTGTATCACGTTTTACAAGAGATGAATTTTTTGAATTTAAAGAGCCAACTATTGGTGCTGCATTTCATAGTAGTTCTATCGTTTTAGATAACAATATTACAGTTAAAATGGAGTTATGGGATACTGCTGGACAAGAACGATACAGGGCATTGGCACCTATGTATTATCGTGGAGCAAAAGCAGCATTTATTGTATATGATATTACGAATAAAGGTAGTATTGATAGCGCGAAAAGCTGGATCAAAGAAGTTATTATTAAAGGAGAACCTGGTTGCGTACTGGTATTATTGGGTAATAAAATGGATATTCCGAATAGACACATTGATTATGATGACGTTATATCATTCGCCAATGCCAATAACATATTATTTTCTGAAGTTAGTGCAAAAACCGGCGAAAATATAAACAAAATATTTACTGAAGTTGCAAGTGTTCTTGCTAATAAAACGCAACATCAAGACAACAGACCTAAACCGTTCACTATTCGAAGTGCTAATAAAATAGGTATTCTCAATGGGTGTTGTTGAATGTATCATAACCATTGTGGTTTTGATTTTTATCTTACTCGTATATGATTTCTTCATATTTGTGGTATAAAACCGTCTTCCGAGCGGTGTTGAAATCAATATCAGGACATATATTCATACACATTTCTATATCTTTTAGTACATTTGCTTTGAATAGTTCGTAATCAGTTGTGTTCCACCATAAAGTATCTTTTAGTTCATGTTCCGAAATATAATCCCTTGATATAATTTCGCATACTTCGACAGTATTGTTAAAACTTACTTTCAAACGTTTAGTCCGATTGCGCGGTTCCAATAGAAAGTGGAAATCGGCAATTTTTATTAAATCATATATAATATGTGGGTCATAACTTTTTTTCAAAGTCATTATACACAATTGTTCTATTTTAATTTTGTAATATCGCTTATTATTATTTAGTATCTTACTATATCAATGATTCTAAGGATCGAACAATTTTTGTCTGTTTTCGACGGACGTTTAATGAATACATTTGATGAGTTTATTAATACATATACAGTTAGAATTCGCAATAATATAACTCCATTAAAGGATTACGCATTACGTAAAAACATTTCAGACAAAGCATTGAACTCATTATACACACACATTTTGGAAAGAAACAAATATTTAACTCGTTTTTATAATACTTCACTTGTTGTAAAGAATAACTTACACATTAAAGAAGAACCTATGGAAACGAAAAGCATGAATAATAATAAAAACGTTAATTATAAAAATATAATTCGCAATCTACATTACGAAGATATTTTGAAAAACACATATTCTGGTGTGGAAAATAACCCCACTTTTATGAATGTTCTCTATGACCTCTATATTAATCGTATTATTGATTATAAGATACTTACACCTAGTGCCATGCATTATACATTGAATGGACGCGTTGGTAGTGTGTTTTCTTCTTTTTATTTTCGCGCGTCTATAATGAATCCATATCTCGTTTATTCGTTAAATAAATCACTGTTGAAAGGTACGAAGGTATTCACACCTACACTTGGATGGTCTTCTTATGCATATGGTTTTATGGAATGTGAAGAGATAATAGAATACGTTGGAACTGATGTTATCGATAATGTATGTAACAAAACGCGTACATTTATAAAAGATAACTACAAAGAAAAAACATTTAAGATTTTTCAAATTCCATCAGAGAACCTGATGAAAAACACAGGATTTCGTAAAAAATATAATAGTTACTTCGACCTTGTATTTTTTAGTCCTCCGTATTTTAAATTGGAGATGTATCCAGGTGACAATCAAAGCACTATGTGTTACAACAACTACGATATATGGTTAAAGAAATATTGGGAAAAAACTATACAACTTTGTCTCCATGTTCTCGAACCTGGTGGTAGATTATGTTATATATTATCGGGATATGGGAGTAAAAATAGCAATAATTCATATAATCTAATTGACGATATGAACAAAATTACTGAGAAATACTTCAAACATTTAGATACGCTCCCGTTATTTAACAAGAATGTTCACGTAACTCAACATCGAGAAACTGCCGAAAAAATAATTTTATTTTGTAAAGAGTGAATATAGACAACGACTTAATAATAAAAATCAATAAAAATCATGCATCTTATTGATTTTTTTAAACTGGTGAACATTTGAATCCGCACCCTGCGGGTGTATGTTCGAAGGATTAACGGTAATTTACCACGAAGAGTATAAATACGCTATGCGGATTGAATTCTTCGTTGGTTTAAATTTTTAGTATTTATTTATTGGTGTTTTTTTTCATTAATGTTTTTTTACGTAATCTAATAAATCCATAATCTTAAAGGAAGCACGAGAAGACATACTTTTGTAACGTATACTATCTTTCTTCCTGAACTGCGAAATTCCTTTCAATTTATTAATAGTAATTTCATTGAACTTAGCATTACATACAAACAGATCGTATGCGTTTGTAATTAATATATAGAGATTGTCACTATATTCGTCTACTACACTTATTGCGTTATCACTTTCTGCCACACCCGGTATTAAATCAATGATATAATTTGCGATAGACAATAGTGTTTCATTATCTAATACATTATATTTTGTTAGAAAACAAATAAATGTAGTCATTGCCTTACGATTGTCGTTAATTTTCACATAATTACAATAACCATCGTAATCATTATTTGGGTCGATTGGTTTTATTTCGTTATATGATTTTTTGTAATTTTCTATAATGTTTGTAATCTTCGAACCAAATATACTATATTTATTCATTAGTTTCATATACAATTCGGCATATATTTCAGAGAAGAATGCGTTCGAACTCGCTACATTAAATATGAATCCAATTATCTTAATCATATTTTCACCATCTTCGCCATTTTCACCATTTTCACCATTTTCACCATTTTCACCATTTTCACTATTTTCACCATTTTCACCATTTTCACCATTTTCACGATTTAAAACCTCATCTATTAAATTAATAATTTTAATTGTTTGTTCTTCTTTATTTTTCACTGAGAATTTATTTAACGCAGTTCTTATTTCATTTATCTTTTTTTCTATGCCTATCTTTTGCTCTATAACAGTCGCTTTGAAATTACGTATTGCGCCCCAATCCGCCTCACTTTCTATAGGTTTATTATGAGAACCCTTTTTAATAGAAGGTTCATCATTAGACCGTTTTATCTTTTGGTAGTTCGTATCCTCACTTTCGTTTATAATTAATTTATTAGATAGGTCTTTAAAAATTTTCTTTATAGAATCTTCTAGTTTTATATTAGGGTTGTTAATTGATATGTTTTTTAAATCTTGTATTGTGTAATAAGGCATCGTGATACTAATAACTAATGTAGTTAAGTTTCTATATATGTTATTAACTAATAATTACGAATATTTATAATATACTAAAACAAATATAAACGTTGCCACATAATATAACTAAGATGAATAATCAACCAGCATTAGAAACCGAAATTAAAATATATGAAAATTGGGATGATTTTAAATTATCAGAAGAATTAACTCGAGGCATATTTGCTTTTGGTTTCGATAAACCAACACCTATACAAGGACAAGCAATTGTTCCAATTATAACAAATCGAGATATTATCGGTCAGGCGCAGTCAGGCAGTGGTAAGACTGGTTCGTTCGCTATTGGAACACTTCAACTAATTGACCTTTCAAAAAAAACAACTCAAGCGCTCGTTCTCGCTCCCACACAGCAACTTGCTATGCAGATAGTAAAAGTTTTTAAATCACTATCGATTTATATGGACGGTTTGGTAATAAAATCGCTAGTCGGTGGAACATCTGTTTCTGACGATGCTAATGAATTACGAAATAATACCCCACATATTATTGTTGGAACTGCTGGGCGTGTCTATGATATGATGAAACGCAGAAACTTCGATAGCGGAACAATTAAACTCTTTGTAATGGATGAAGCAGATGAAATGTTATCTAGAGGTTTTAAGGATCAGATTTATGATATTTTTAAATATTTCAATGACGAAGTACAAGTCGCACTTTTTAGTGCTACTATGCCTGAGGAAATCCTTACAATAACCGACAAGTTCATGCGTGACCCAGTGAAAATTATATTGAAATCCAAAGACATTGCTCTAGAATGTATTAACCAATATCATATCGCGCTTCAAAATGACCAACAAAAATATGACGCTTTACAGGATTTATTCGAGGCGATAACCATATCGGGACAATGTATAATTTACGTCGGTGCTGTAAAACGCGTTGTTGATTTATACGAAGCGATGCTTGCTGACGGATATGCGGTATGTCAAATGCATAGTGATCTCACGGCTCACGAAAGAATTGACATAATTGAAAAATTTAGGTCTGGTTCGTTCCGTGTAATGATCTCATCGGGCATTACCGCTCGTGGATTTGACGTACAACAGGTAAGCACTGTAGTAAATTTCGACATTGGAAGAAATATTGAAACATATATACATGCAGTTGGTCGTGCGGGACGTTATGGGAGAAAAGGAACTGCCATTAGTTTCGTTACCAAACAAGATATGGATTTTATGCATCAATTAGAAAAACATTATAATATAAAGATTGACGAACTACCATCTTCGTTTGTCCCAAAGTAAATATAGTCTATTCGTAATCAATATAACCATTCGTTATATTGATTTTATTTTTCTATAGTTTTAGTGTAAAATAATGGAATCTGTTACAAAAATGTTTTGTATAACGCCACCTAAGGATAGTATTTTAGATAGAGATATTCATAAAGTTTTTCGTTTGCCTATTTTGTATGTTGACCAGGATAAGCTATTCGATTTAAACCCCGTCGTTGCTTGTGATTTAGAACTATATAAACCACTCGTAGAAGATATTTCAGGTGTACCAATTGTCTCAAATACAATGTATGAATATTTGTTGAAACCGCAAAATAAATTTGCTAGTGCCCTCGTTCCTGAATGGTCTAAATATTTTACAAACGATGTTAATTTTTTAATACAAACTCAAGAAGTTATACGTAATGTGGATTTTATAACTAGTGCAAATGATGAAAGTATTAATTACGAAAAGTTTTCAAAATTATGGAAAGATTTGAAACAAGACAATGTTCATTTTATGGATAAATATTCATTTGTTGAATTTGATATCGCTAGACATTTGAATGAATCACCTACATTTCTACAGGCTTTATCATTCGTAAATATGGCATCTCCTGCTCTTAGTTTTTTTATACCTGTTCTCTTTTTTATTTTTCCGTTTATTATACTTAAAATACAAGGCATTCCAATCGACATTTCTACATATTTTAATACTTTAAAAAAGATAGCTAAGAATCATTTCATAGGTTCTATTGTTCAAACCGCACAGAATATTAGTTGGACCAGTTTATTCTATTTATCTATGACTCTTGGATTGTACGGACTTCAAATTTATCAGAATTATATAGCGTGTATACGATTTTATAATAATATTTCTCGCATTAACGAACATATTAGTTTTCTCAAAGATTATATTTTAGCTTCTATATTAAATATCGAAAAGTTTGTGGAACTGAACTCACATCATTCTACGTATAAAAACTTTTGTTTATTATCTTCGTGTCATTCTGATACATTAAAAGATATATACAATGAAGTTAAGGATATTGCGCCGTTTGAACCAAAATTGTCAAAGATTACAGAAATAGGGTACTTACTTAAATGTTTTTACCGTTTACATGTTAATTCAAATTACGAGAATTCACTTCGGTATTCAGTCGGATTCAATGGTTTCATTTATAATCTCAAAGGTATCAAAGAGAACGTGATTTCAAAAGATGTCAATTTAGCAACTTTTAATAATGAAAATACTACCATTAGTGGGTTGTATTATCCATCACTTGTAAGAGAGAAACATATTAAAAATTCTTGTTCTTTTGATAAAAATATTATTATTACTGGTCCCAATGCTTCTGGTAAAACTACATTCCTGAAATCGGCATCAATTAACATCATATTGTCACAACAATTGGGTATTGGGTTTTATGACGAATGTTCTCTTAACCCATATACACATATTCATTCGTATTTGAATATACCCGATACATCTGCACGAGATAGTTTATTCCAGGCGGAATCAAGACGATGCAAAGAAATTATTGACTCGATTGATAACTCTAAACATACAAACAGACATTTGTGTATATTCGATGAACTTTATTCCGGTACAAACCCCGACGAAGCAACTAAAGCGGCCTATGCATTTTTAAAGTATTTATCGGAAAAACCAAATGTTGATTTCGCTCTCACAACGCATTATCATAAATTGTGTAAGAAAATCAAGAAGAAACATAATATGGCAAATTTTAAGATGGATGTTAAAATGACGAATGACCACATTAATGAGTATACATTTAAACTTACTAAAGGTATATCTCACGTCAAGGGAGGACTCGCCATTTTAGAAGAAATGAAATACCCTGTTGCTATATTATCTTATTTTTACAAACAAAATTTTAAACCCTTGGCTATTTCAAATGGAAAAACTGAATAATTATAACGTTACTTTTACACCGCATTGTATATTTTCAATGATATAGAGTATTTTTTATATGTATATTACATAATGGTTAAGTCTCTTATTAATCCTTCAATAGAATTCAAAGAGACTAAATACGTGGATAAACAAGATGTCAATTATTTATCTGCTTCATATGACATTGTTTTTCGTGACATTGACCCAAATAAAGTGATTACAGTTACATTCGGCAAAATTAATGATATATACAACTCTAAAGGTGTTTCTTATTTTTCTATGTATTTTGTTGTGGATGACATAGTTAAAGGTAAAATTGGTATTATCGAACTGCCTTTTGGTAGTGAACGAAACATTATGGACGATGAAAACGATATAGACCCCAGTAAAATGCCTGCGCCATTGTTATTTAACTTTGTGAATACTAATTTTATTAATTCCTTTCGCAGTGACATGATTAATACCGACGAAACGGACGCATCAAAAACAGATGACGACTACAACAGCGACATCGAAAAAGATAAAAGTGCTGAAAAAGATAAAAGTGCTGAAAAAGATGAAAGTGCTGAAAAAGATGAAAGTGCTGAAAGTGCTGAAAAAGATGAAAGTGCTGAAAAAGACAAAAAGGATGAAAAACCTAAATCTATTATGGAT
>Ga0222711_1000330_pt1 | contig 14562 bp, 23 predicted proteins | sample AntAcemetage1699_FD_179814 | JGI IMG/M metagenome (GOLD analysis project Ga0222711, IMG submission 179814) | Saline water microbial communities from Ace Lake, Antarctica - #1699 | ecosystem: Environmental > Aquatic > Non-marine Saline and Alkaline > Saline | place: Antarctica: Ace Lake...
ATTCACTGCCATATCAGAACACTACGGCAAGGACGTGCAGGGACTGACCAGGATCATGAACAGGTACATGACGGCCATGACCCGGGAGATACTGGCCAACAAGGGAACCATAGACAAGTACATAGGTGACGCACAGATGGCGTTCTGGAACGCACCACTCAAGGACACAGACCACGCCGAGAACTCCGTGAACACCGCCATCAAGATGCTCAAGAGTCTGGAACAGTTCAACGAGGAAATGCGACAGGAAGGCATACCGGCCTTTGGAATGGGCTTGGGCATAAACACAGCGGAAGTCGTCGTGGGCAACATGGGATCAGACCAACGTTTCGACTACACCTGCCTGGGTGATGGGGTCAACCTGGCCGCGAGGTTAGAGGGACAGTCAAAGACTTACGGTGTGTTGATAGTGCTGGGGCCTGAGACGGCAAGGCAGGTCATGCACAGCATTGACGTTTTCGAACTGGACTGCATAGCGGTCAAGGGCAAGAAGATCGGCGTCAAGATATACACGGTGGCCAAAGAGACCGAACACCACAGGCATTTCCTGGAGGCATACTACGGGGGTGATTGGCCGGAAGCCATCAAGAGACTGGACACGGCCGTGACAATACATCCTGAGATGGGGCAGTACTACGCCAACATGAGGGATAGGTTGGAATCCGGCAAGCCCGCAGACTGGTCCGGAACATTCCAGGCCACTACAAAGTAGTTCTTATAATTGCTTCTGCCAGTGTTCTGGCCACGGTTCTGGTTGCTTGGGTGATTTTTCATTTACAGAGACCACGGCCTGCATCTCAGGTGTTTCATCCCAACAGCAGTCGTCACGAGAAACACAATTACTTTCAACATAGATCTTCTTAGTCTTCTTTTTGTCTTCGTACATTGTATTGTTTCCTTTTGTAAATTAATTTGTTTACTAAAATTACTTATTGTAAATATAACACGAAAACCATCAAAAACCTAGTCGTACGTTGTAAACGATGTAAATGTTTGTAAACTTTTTTTGTAAAGAATTTACAAAATGTGAATGGGTTATTCCTACCCTGCCCTGTGAACATGTACACTCCGGAACGTTAAATACACACATAATGACACAGTTCTTTAAATTAGTAGCAGAGCTAGGATTACCAATCGCCGCCACTGTGGGAATGGGTGTGTTCATACTGTTCATCATAAAATACATCCTGAATGGCATAGTAAGCTCGATCAAGTTCATCGAGACTGTGATCTCACAGCTGGACAACAGGGTCAAGACCATGAACAACGACATCCTTAAAATTGACCAAGAGGTCTCCGAGCAACTGGGCATACCCCTAGACACAGACAGGGTGGCCAGGGCGGACGGCAAGACCGATGCTAGGAAAGACTGATGGACATAGTTACACTCATAAACGATTATGGTTTTCCCACTGTGGCTGTTTTCTTCCTGGCGTACTTCGTCTACTTCCTTTGGAAGTTCATAACCACAGAGATCACTCCCAAGCTGAGTTCCACGTCGGCAACGCTGATCAAACTGATCGACAGGGTGCGTATGCTGGACAATGACCTGATCAGACTGCAGACCAAAGTCAAAACTGTCAGAGAGAAGAAAAAGTAGTAGCACTTAAATCCCTTTAAAAAACTGTTAAATATTTGTATGAATTTCACAATGGTAATGCTCGTATGTTTCACTGTGGAAGTCTGCACGGCGCTGTTTGATGACACCCGGTTCAACAGCCATGATGCATGTTATGAATACTCAAGATCCGTGGTGAGCTACATGCAGGAGATGTATCCTGACTCGGCAGGGGAGATACGTTGTTTGACTGGAGAGGAGATGGCAATCTACAAGGAATACATAGACCAGGGTGGCAAACCCCAACTGACCAATCCTGAATCACCAGAACCATCTACAGACATTTAATTATACACAGTCATCGCATCATTTAAATACAAGCATGGATTACCATTGCAATAATAAATTCAAATCCTTACAGGTCCATGTCCAAGGCCGTTTGTTGTACAATTGCCACAGGGCATACCCAGAGCGAGTGAATCTAGAATGGTTAGAGGAAAACCCCGGCAGGCTGTTCCACACGGACACAATGTTGGAAGATCGCAGATTGATGTTGGACAATAAATCATGTGCGTCATGCCATCATGGCTGTTACAAGTATGAGGAACAGGGATTACTGAGTACTAGACTCATAGACTTTGACGGAAAGGAAAAAGTTACTGATCCAAAAAATGAAATGGAACACCTAGGAATCATGCTGTCATCAGACTGCAATCTGGCCTGTGTTTACTGCACTCCAGAATTAAGCACGTCATGGCAAAGGGAAATCACCGAAGGCGGTGAATACAAACTCGGGGAAAACACGATAAAGAACGACAACTTCAGTTTACTCTGGTCTAAAATGAAACAGAAGAGTAGAAGCACGGGAAGTAAATTTTTCTCCTTGTTGCTCAAAGAAATCACTCTAGCAAAAAGTTTGAAGAAAATAAGTGTGCTTGGCGGAGAACCTTTGTTAGCAAACGAACTGGTCGAACTGCTTAAAATTGCACATGACAATCAAATACCTGAAATTGAACTTATCACCGGTCTTGGTGTTAGCACTAGTAGGTTAACTAACCTTTTAGAAAAAACCAAAGGTAAAAAAATGAAGTTTTCCATATCTGCTGAATCAACAAATAAATTCTTTGAATTTATAAGGTACGGCGGTGACTGGACACAGTTCAAAAATAAGATTGATCTGATCAGATCATACATGCATGACATAGATTTCATATCCACAATATCAAATATTTGCCTATTCGATTACCATAATTTCCACAAAGAATTTAAAGACAACGGCCAGATCAAGATCAATGCTATAGGAGAACAACCACATCTGTCTCCACATGTCATGGATGATTTGTCAAAAGAAAAATGCAGACTACACATAGGAAAAATAAGCGACGGTAAACAGCGTGAAATGTTGTATAAGATGCTCGACAAAGAACCTAGTGACAATGAACGAAAAATGCTGGGCTCCTATTTACGCCAACTATCGACCCGTCGTGACACGAACCTCGAGTTCCTACCAAAAAACTTTCTAGAATGGTGCGAAGCCATTGGGTAGATTGACATCCTTGCACTTCTACAGTATAATTGTGTATGATTCACGCGATGATAGATCTGGAGACACTCTCCACAAAACCCAACGCCACAATACTGACCATAGGTGGTGTGAAGTTTGATGCCTACACAAGGGTGGAACCTTCACAGGGCCTGTACCACAGGATTGACGTGGACTCACAGGTGGCCATGGGCAGGGACGTCATGGACGAGACCGTTGAATGGTGGGGCAAACAGGCCGAGGACGTCAGGGAAGAAGCACTGGGTGACGAGGACAGGATCGATCTGAAATACTTCATCAAACAGTTGAACAAATGGTGCGTGGGAGTGGACGTGTTCTGGTGCCAAGGTCCGTTGTTCGATTACGCAATACTACAAAATTTTTACGCACAGATGCAAGTGCCCGTGCCATGGAACTACTGGCAGATCCGAGATTCAAGAACACTGGGCAGTCTTGTTCCACGAGATCCCAACGAGAAGAGGACTGGGCTACACAACGCACTGGATGACTGCTACTTCCAGGCCAGGAAGGTGCAACAGATATTCCAACAGTTGGACATCAGGAATGATCGATATTAAAGCCCTCTACATAAGGATGGCCACACGCACCATGCGGTACTTCAGGTTCGACCTGCAACTGCATTTCTTCTGGTCATTGTTCTTGACATTACTGGCAATATTCTGGTCTCCACTGATATGCCTGGGACTGGTCGCGACTGTGATAAAAGAAGCACTGGACCTCTGGACCAAAGGACACTGGAGTTGGGACGACTTCTGGTGTGGATTCGTTGGTTGGGCCATCGGTGTGTACGTGATAGTGGCAGTCGTATGAAATGGTACTCCATACAGGACCTCTACACCGTAGAAAAATACAAAATTAAGCACAGTAAAACTCCCAAGACACAATGGATACGTTTACCATGTGTGTACAAGATCAAGATAAACTCAAAGGTCGTACACGTGGGCAGGTCCGACACATGCAGGAAACACGGCGGTGCTGAAAAAGTCAGGAAGGCCCTGGTAAATCTTCTAGGACTGTGGGAATACAATCCTTCTGTGACAAAAACAAAGATATGGGATCAAATAAGGTTGCAACATAGACCAAATTCTAGTAATATAAGGATAGGAATACTAGAAACCAATGACATCGGAAAAACCTATCTACAAGAAGCCCTTTGAACCCATAGACAATTACAAAGAATCTACCTGGGTTGGAAACAGCACACCCATATTCGAGGACGAACACACAGCGGTGTTCAAAGATCGATATCCTTGTGTTGACGGACACTTGCTTTTCATAGCAAAGGAAAACACAGCGGAATACATAGGTAAGTCATACAGTCTGGCGTTCCAGTGGGGAAGAGACAGAATCAAGGAAGGCAAGATGGATGGGTTCAACGTGGGACAGAACATCGGCAAGTGTGCAGGGCAGACCATATTCTGGCCACACATACACTTCATACCTAGGAAGGATGGGGACAGCGAGAAACCAGGCGGCATAAGACACGCACACCTGGGAGTGAAACACAAGAATCATTACTGATGAAAACAAAAAAGAAAAAGAAGATCAACGCAGAGCCAATATTCGTTTCTCCCGACGGTGGAGAGACCGTGTACGAACAATTACCAGATGGCAATCGTGTACTGGTGGAACAGTCACAGAAGGCCCAGGACGAAGAACGGGCCTACGAGGAAGCAGAAATGGTGGGAGTGGAAGCCATTGAGCTCCGGAGGAGATACCCCACACTGAAGAAAGCATGGGACAGATATCGTGTCGTGTGGCATCTGCTTTCCAGTAAGCAATGAAATATGATCTAGTGGTAAAAATCAATGATGGTTGTATAAACAGCCATAATTATGAGTATGAAGGACAAAAAGACTCCATTTTGTAAAGTCCCTTTTCTGATAGGATACACGACAGGAAACAATCAATATCGTGATTGTTGTTCTAAACGACCTCGATTGTGTAGTGACCCGGGCCAGGATTTCCAAGAATGGTGGAAAAGCGACGAGCTGAATCAGTTCAGAAAAGAGATGATGGAAACTAAAGAACATCCTCCTGCATGTTCGACATGTGCAATTGCCGAAAAATACGAAGGCAATAATTTTACTAGTCTTAGGACAGCGATCAACAAATGGGACAACACAGATTATGCACACCCAGCCGGCTGGAATATAATTTTTGGAAATACTTGCAACCTAGCATGTTGGAGTTGTAACGAAAGTTCCAGTAGCGTGATATTCCAACACAAAAAAAAAGCAGGGCTGATATCAGGAAAGGACCCATCTGAGAGCAATTTCGAAAAATTCTGGCCTGACTTGAAAAAAAATATTATGAAAAGTTACGAACACCACAAAACAGTGAACCTAACACTGTTAGGTGGTGAGCCGTTGTACAATAAAACTGTGATTGGTTTTTTACAAGAACTAGTAGACATGAATCTTGCCAGCAGAACGAGGTTAGAATTTCACACCAACGGTACTGTTTATCCATATAAAATTTTTCCAAAGGATAAAAAATCTCCATGGCAATATGTTTGCATGTTCATAAGCCTCGATGCGGCCGGGACGTATGCCGAGTGGTTGCGTTACGGATGTAATTGGAGCAAAGTGGACGAAGTAGTGGATTCCCTTATAGCCTCGTCGGATTACACAGAAATACATTGTACCCTAACAGTCTTGAATATCAATCAACTACAGGAGTTGTCTTCTTACGCAGAAAGTAAAAATACCAAGTTACAAATCTCAACAACTGCTAATCCAGATTTCATGGCACTTAAGAACTGGGACTGTCCAAAGGAATCTTTATTGGTAAACAAGCAGTACGACCAATTCCAGATATACTACGATTTGATAGGAACCACCCCTAAAACCGGGTCAAGCGATAGGTTAAAAGACCACATTCGTAAATTTGATGGTATCCGTAAACCCTTGAGTGATTTTGATAAAACATTTGCAAACAAATTAGGGTGGTAGTCATGAAGAGAGTGATACGTACAAACACAACTATTCCAACTTCAATTTTACCAGCAGTGTGCAGGCTTCTGTGTGCGTTTAAAGGGGTGATTAAATAGCATTATGACCAAGTATGTTAGCATAATAGGCAACGGTGAATCGAGGAGAGGTTTTGACATCTCCCCATTGAAATCATTCAGCACGGTGATCGGTTGCAATGCCATCCACAGAGATTTCGTCACGGAATACCTGGTGTGTGCAGACAGACACATGTGTCAACAGGCAGTGAACGCAGTTGGTAAAGGAACAACGATACTCACCAGACAGGACTGGGCAGGGCAATTTGCGAACTGGCCCAACGTGAAAGAATTTCCAAAACTGCCCTACAGCGGAGACAAGAGACAGGACGAACCCTTCCATTGGGGCACAGGACCTTACGCAGGTGTGTTGGGACTGACCTTCAAGCCCAAGGCAATATTCATGATAGGGTTTGACCTACACCCGTTGGAGAAGGACAAGATCAACAACATGTACACGGGTTCCGATGGATACAAGTACATCAAGAGACCAGTTGATCCTTCGTACTGGATCTATCAGTTCCACAAGTTGATGGGATATTCGGATCCAGACACAAGATGGATCGTGGTAAATCATGATCGTTGGGAGATGCCGGAGGAATGGAAAAAACATGGTAACGTTTTCCAGGAGACATACGATGGCATGGCCCGGTTCATCAACAAGCAGTTGACAAAAAAGTAATCTCGTATAAAATCGTTGTATGACTAGACCCATGGTGGAACACCTGATGGTGCAACAACAACTGAGAGCACCACACAAAAAATGGAAACACATGGTGGCTGTCATGTGCCTGAATCTGACCTACAGGAAACACGTAAAGATAATCTTACCAAAACTTTTCAAGAGATATCCCAATCCCAAAGCGTACCTACGTGGCAGATTGAAAACACAACAGGAGATGTTGCGACCACTTGGCATGTGGGAAGTGCGATCCAACAGACTACGCAAGATGACCGAACAGTACCTGTCATGGGACAGGAAGGAAGCCGGTGACCTACACGGCATAGGCAAGTATGGATCGGACAGTTACCAGATATTCTTCCACGATCACATACCACCCAACGTCGAGGACAAGGAACTGAAGAAATACATTGACAAACTGACAGGATAGTTTATAATAGTGATATGTTTGAAAAATACAAGGATGGAGATCTTATCACTCTTAAACTGGCTTCAGGAGAAGAAGTCATTGCAAATTACAAAGGCGGGGCGGACTCTTACATCAGTATAGACAAAGCACTTGTGCTGATGAACGGTCCACAGGGTCTTGCGTTTGGTACATTTTTCTCCACTGCCAATCAGGTTGAAAAGATAGACATATCCAAGACACACGTGATATCCATCGCAATGGTCAACGACAAGATCGAAGGCGAGTACAAGAGGATATTCTCCAAAGTGGTCATTCCTGACAAACCAAAGATCATCATATAATGTCACACTTCGGGAAACACAGCAAGAGCATAGAGACCTTGATCGACGTCACTGAGGCCATGCTACACGTCATGGAAGACAAAGGCATTGATCCAGAGCAGGTGTCCAATAGCGCCGAATTCACTGTTTTGATTCATTTTTTAAAGAGCATCATAGACGGCGAATTAAATATCCCAAACGAGCTGACAGACACCATCAGGGAGAAGTCCGCAGAATTTGGATTTGACATGGACGACATAAAAAAGAGGTTGAACTAATGGCACACTACTCGACCAAGACATACGGACACAACATCGGACTGGCCTGTGTGTTCAGACAGCCCAACGCAGATCACTCGCACTGTCACCTGTTACATGGATACAGCCTGCAGTTCAAATTCACTTTTGGTTGTGAGAAACTAGACGATAAAAATTGGGCAGTGGACTTCGGTGGACTCAAACCCCTGAAGGCATGGTTGGAAGATAACTTTGACCATAAACTTGCACTGGACATGACTGATCCACATCTAGAGAGGTTTAAAGAGCTTGAAGCATTGGATCTAGCAGAGATCAGATTGTTTGATGGTGTGGGCACAGAGAAGTTTGCCGAACACGCCTTCAACTTCGCGAACAATCTAATAACTGTCAAGACGGACGGAAGATGTTGGGTGGAAAGTGTGGAATGTGCAGAACACGGAGCCAACAGTGCCATCTACTCAAAAAAATAAATTCTTATTTGAACTTGTAAGGGTAGCCCTCGATGACAAGGCCTACTACATACAGACCTACGACACACCGTTGGGCAAGAGGTGGATAGAAGCACTGAAAGATAATCTCAAACAAAAGAGGATACTAGAGAAGAACTTCTGCTTCTTGGGATTTGCCGATTCAAAGAGGAATCTAAATCACTTGGTCAAAGAGCTGAACAAGTCAGTAGAACAGATAAACTCATTCACATTCGATCCATCATACGAACAGATACACTTGTTTGTACCAGATAATTTCCAATACAGCAGTGACCTTCCAATAGGAAAAAATAATGATGGAAAACAGCTAGGTTTGAAACTCAAACACGAAGCCTGCAATCTACTGCACAGACACTTCGAGGAATTGCAAGGCACGGCGTGGAACATGTCAGTATACTATAAACAAGCAGATACAGAAACAAAATATGCCATCAGACAACTTAATAATATTTGTCACGAGATCGAAAGCTGGGTGAATTCAGACAGGAAGAAAGCACTTGACCCTGACTGGATCAGGCCTACACAGATAACAACGTTCCTGAACGCACCCAGGTATGATCTTCATGAGGAAGACTTTGAACTGTTCAAGCAGAACAGGTACGACAAGGAAATGGGAGGTGTTTATCTACACTGGTCGCAGGTGGGCAAGACATTATTTGAAGTTTTCAGGGACGAACACGCACCCAAGATGACGGAAGCACTTTGTTCAGAGATCAATCATCAGAAATACTACTCCGGAGAGTTTGATGTTGAATGGGGACAGACTATCACAGAGCAAACACACGACTTCAAGAAAGAGGAGATGGATGAGTACCGTGCATGGCTCAAGGAAAACGATTACGACTGGGAGGATCCCAAGCTGTCACTGGGCTACATCAAGATAGGACAGGTGGACCTGCAGAGGACATTTGGAGCCAGTGCGACCTTCAAGGAAATATATGAGACCATGTCAAACAATTTAAATATAACCAGCATCAAGGCAATGTCCAACAGGACCATCGAGTGTGCATATCCATACACACTGGACAGCGACGATTGGCGACAGATACAAATGGAAGGATTGAAAAGAGGCTATGAATCACGTAGTATGCGTTAAGTGGGGGATCAAGTATCCTTCCCAGTACGCCAATGTGCTCAACAGCATGGTCAAGCGACACACCACTGTGCCGTATCAATTCCATTGTCTTACAGATGATCCTGCAGGATTGGATCCAGAAATAAATGTAATAAAGCTACCAACTGATCCATGGGTCAAATCATGGTGGAGCAAGTTGTGGATGTTCGCACCCGAGATGCCACTGAAGGGCAACATGTTATTTTTTGATCTTGACGTTGTGATATTTGACAACATAGATCCCTTGTTCACTAACCCAGGTAAGTTCAACATAATCAGAGACTTCAACAGGTGCAGGGTCAAGGATTGGAAACTTTCAAACTCCAGCTGTATGCGTTGGGAGGCAGGAACCATGGACTACCTGTGGAACGAATTCAAGGAAAGATCAGCACAGATAATGCAACAGAATCACGGGGATCAGGACTGGATAACCAAGAGGGCCAAGGATGACATCTCATGGTTCCCAGATGAATGGATACGATCCTACAAGTGGGAACTGGTAGGACTCAAGGACACGAAACTGTTAACCAACAAGGACGGCAAGAAATGGTTCAGGGAACCTGTGAAAATATTACCCAACAACAGGGTGGCGGTTTTCCACGGTTCACCCAACCCCATGGAGAGTGCTGACGAGTGGGTGATAAAGAATTGGAAATGACATTTGAAAACAAACACAATTGGCCTCTCGAACACTGGCACATAGAACCTTGTTCGAAGTGCAGTCTTAAATGTCCAAGATGTAGCAGACAAGAAGTTCCAGAAGGACTAACAAACAGAGATCTTTCCTTAGAATGGTTCAAAGAAAACTTCACCGGCAAGCTGTTGACCGATGTTCGGAAACTGACGTTTTGCGGAGATGACGGAGATCCAATATATGCAAAGGATCTGCTGAAGATTCTCACTTGGTTCAGGGAAAACAACAGCACTGTACAGTTCGTGATTGTCACCAACGGCTCATACAAGACAAGAGCATGGTGGGATGAACTAGGAACTATATTAAACGACAAGGATCACATACATTTCTCACTGGATGGGTGGGATCAAGAGTCAAATAACATCTACCGAGTGAACTGTGATTGGCAATCTATCATGCTAGGTGTTGATTCTTTAAAGAACACAAAAGCATTCAAAACATGGGCCGCCATAGCGTTCAAGTTCAACGAGGACAATATAGATCATATGAGGGACACCGCAAAACTGTTGAACTTTGACAGTTTCCAATTGACATTAAGCACGAAGTTCAATAAAAATTATCCAAGTTATCCCGTAAACGATCCATTGCAACCCAGCGATAGATACATCGCCGCCGGTAGATTTACCAGGACTGCAACACAACTCTCTGAAAAGAGATGGACAGACAACTGCCTTGATATTTTCACTAAAAGGTTTTACAATGTAGACCCGGAACAGAAATCAATTATTCCGTTGTGCATGATCGGGAACAAAGGACTTTACATCAACGCCAAAGGCGAGTTCAAACCTTGTTGTTGGACGGGCTTGAGGTACGAGCATAACAAGGATATATTTGATTACATCGATTTTGATAACACATTGACAGAAGTGTTAGACGATCGTAAGTGGACAGAGTTTTTTAGCGACATGTCTGCGGTCAAGGAATGCGGGGAGAAATGTTCTGCGAAAAAATGGACATTAGAACATGCAACAAATTGGTAATAAAAAGTACGGCAAAGTAAAAGTGAAGAAGACCAGTCCAAGGATGGACGAGGTACCCGAAGACTGTGGTTACATGCAACATTTTGAATTCAACGTTGATATGAACAGCAACGGTGTCATGGCTGAGTGCATAAATTGGTGCCAACTGAATTGCGAAGGCAGATGGGGTTGGTGGTTCGAGCCCGCGGGGGAGATAGAGAATCCTGCGAACCACTGGGAGGACCAGAACGCATACATGAGCTTTGAACGTAAACGAGATGCCACGAAATTCTGGATGGCAGTAGGAATCCAGAACAGTGGCAACAAATAGGGATAATTAATAGTATGAAACCATTCGAAATAACAGAAGAAGCGAAGAACCAGATAGAAAAATTGCTTGGGAAGAATCCAGACAAGTACGCAGTGAGCCTGGCGGTGTTAGGTGGTGGTTGTGCAGGATTCAAATACGACTGGGGTTTCGCAGACACAAAAGAAAGTGTAGCAGATGGCGATCACACAGAAGACTGGCAAACAGGTAAATTTGTCGTGGATGAGACTTCCATGATGTATGTGATAGGAACAAAGATCGATTTCGTTGAAGAAACATTCGGTTCACAGTTCGAGATAAGCAATCCCAACTCAACAGCATCTTGTGGTTGTGGAGAATCGTTTGGTGTGTAATGGACACAGCGTTCATAATAGGCAACGGTGAGTCAAGGAATATTTTCCCAATAGAGAGTTTAAAAGGTAAAGGTGTGGTGTATGGTTGCAATGCAATCTACAGGGATCATCCTATGTTGTGTGATCACATCGTTGGAGTCAGTCCCGAAATGCACGAGGAACTGGCCAAGTGGCACAACGGTGGCAAGGAGTCACCGCAGATACACGGAATCGATGACATCAGTTCGTGGAACTACATCTGCGAGGGTGATGGAGAGATGGACGTGCCCGAGGGCTTGAAGATATACAGGACATGGCGTGGTGGCGACATCAAGAAGGGTGGCCGGATCAAGACCAATGACTTCTCCCAGGCGAGGGGATCTGGGTGCAGTGCCGTGTTGATGGCCGCCGAGTCTGGAATTAAAAATATTGTGATAATGGCGTTCGACATATTGGGAGCCCAACAATGGGAAATGGAAACACCCAGCAGGATACAGAACAACATCTACAAGAATTCAATCAACTACCCAGACAGGGACAGCATGAAGGCGTACCTCAAGTACGAATGGATGTATCAATTGAGGCAGACTTTTCGTAAGTTTCCAAACACCAACTTCCATTTCATCAATCGCAAGGAATACATAGAGGGCAATCCGTTCCTGCGTTGGTACTTCGACCAACCAAATATAAAGTGTGGCATCTACGCTGACCTGCAGAGATGGATCACGGGTTCTCGTGATGACATCCGATGGAAACAATTATAGGGTCTTGGTACTACTAGCGTCCAGCTGATACACCTTACGCATCTTGACACCCACTGCCTGTGCGAACTTCTTGTAATCACATCCACTGCACACATGCTTGTAATCATTTGAGGCACGTCCAGGATCCACCTTGCTCTTGGGTCTCATGAATGTCTCCGAACAGGCATCGCATTTGAACACATAGATCAGGTTCTTCCTGTGATAATTGTGCATCGTACCCAGTTTGCTCTCCCTCTTGTACAATCTCATTGTTTTTAGGGTTTCTATGAACATATTATTATTTAATAAATACGAGTATCATATTATGGCAAGATTAACGATAGACACAGGAACAGCAGGAAATCCGGCGACAGGCGATACACTACGTACCGCTATGACCAAGGTCAACGCCAATTTCAACGAATTGTACGATTCGGACCTGTTGGCACTGGTCGGTGGACTTATAAAAACACAGACAACCAATGGCGACATCAAACTCCAACCAAACGGCACGGGAGTAGTGGAAGTTGATCGTATACTTTTCTCAGGTGACGACATAACATCTTTGGTCACTAACGGTTCCATCAACATCACGGCCAATGGCACGGGCAGTGTCGGCATAGAGAGTATCAGTTTCAAAGACAATGTTATAAGTGCAAGTGACTCGACTCTGATCACTATACAGGACGGTTTCACTATAGGACTGGGTGGCATCGCCATCACAGGAATCCTAGACGAAGACAGCATGAGCTCAGACAGTGCTTCTGTACTGGCAACACAACAATCTATCAAAGCATATGTGGACACACAAGATGCCGCTGTTGCTTCAGACACTTTAACATTCACTAACAAAACATTTGATGCAGAAGGCACAGGCAATGCCCTATCAAATGTGGACGTGGCAAATTTAAAATCAGGTGTGTTAGACACTGACATCAGTTCTGTATCAGGCAGTGATGACACAATCGCTTCTGCAAAAGCAATCAAGACCTATGTTGATGCACAGATAACATCAACAAATACATTGACAGTTGCAGACGACAGTTCAACAACAATAGATGTAGACCTAGAAAGCACACTTTCAGTTGCAGGTGCTACAGGTATTTCAACATCAGTATCAGGACAGACCTTGACAATCACTGGACCAAATTTAAGTTCATATTTACAAAACACAGGAACACAGACAATAGACAATCTTACATTCAATGACAACATCATTGGCTCGAGTTCAAACGCAGACATAAACATCAGTCCGGGTGGTACGGGAAACGTTGCAGTGGCTAGACCACTAGTAATGGCTTCGTTCACGACGACACAGAGAGATGCACTCACTGCCGCGAATGGGATGATGATATACAACACCACTACTAACCAGTTCGAGGGTTACGAGAATGGTGCATGGATCAGCCTAAAAGCAGACACGGCTGACGCAGGATAATAAATGGCCCAGGAATTAATCAACCTTGGAGCACTGGCCGATGATGGCACGGGTGACACTATCAGGGCAACCGGCATCAAGATCAACAACAACTTCACCGAGCTATACGCACTACCGTTCGCCCAGACATCATTGGGACTTGTTGAAAATGAAATCAGTACAACACAGTCAAACGCAGACATAGTGCTGAAACCATCCGGAACGGGTGGCATACTGTTTCCAGCGATCAGGATCAACGACAACAACATAGAAGGCACGAGGACCAACGAGGACCTAATATTGAGGGCCAACGGATCTGGTTCATTGGTCGTAGACGGAATAGGAATATCAGGCACTTCAATAACTGCAATTGACTCGTCCATAGTGAACATCAACGAGAACTTGATAGTGGACGGCACACTGACCACGACGGGCAACGTGACAGTCTCTGGGACAGTAGGTAGTAGTACAGGTTCTGGGATAGGCACGATTACGCTGGCCAATGGATCGATAACAGACTCATCGGGTGCCATAAGTTTTGGCAACGAGAACGTTACAACAACAGCAACCTCTCTTGCAATAAACAACACACTGACTGTGGCCAATGGATCGATAACAGACTCATCGGGTGCCATAAGTTTTGGCAACGAGAACGTTACGACGACAGGTACAATAGCCGGAGGTACA
>Ga0222711_1000334_pt1 | contig 14504 bp, 15 predicted proteins | sample AntAcemetage1699_FD_179814 | JGI IMG/M metagenome (GOLD analysis project Ga0222711, IMG submission 179814) | Saline water microbial communities from Ace Lake, Antarctica - #1699 | ecosystem: Environmental > Aquatic > Non-marine Saline and Alkaline > Saline | place: Antarctica: Ace Lake...
ACGTGTAAAATTTCGTTGTTTAAAGCGGTTGTGTTTGCGTTTACTAATCGAGGTAACCTTTGGAATTTATCTTTAACGTATTTTATTTGAGGAAAAATTTTATCTTCTGAACCGTCTGTTGGGTAGTTTGCCGTAAAGTCTTGATCACCTTTTAAACCTTTTGCGCTTGCTTTAGATAGTGAGAGGCTTAACTCTTCATGAACTAAGTTTAGGGCAGAATTAAATTGATTATCAAAATCGTTAATGCTCAAATATACTTGAGATACATTTATTAAAGCCAAACCTTGTTTGTTTCGCCCGTCTAGTGTAGATTTAATCTGTAAACCATCGTCTGCGTTGTTTTCTATTTCCGCATTAGACTCACCGTTTTTAAACTTTAAAATACCTGTTATAGGAAAACTCTCAGCCGTTCCGCTTAAAGGCACAAAACTATCTTCAACTTTTTGTGAACTATACACTTCTGTAAGTGATGGCGTATTGTCGTTTATCACAACCCCACCGCCACCGCCACTACCTTGTTCAAAAGCCGTGTAGTCTAACGCTTTTAAGCGAACCATTAAAGCCGTAAAATTGGCAAATGTTTCTGGTCCACCGTTAATGTCAAAAACGGTTATTTGAGAAATCAAATATATTTTTCTTTGACTGCCGCCAATTTCTTGTAGTTGAAAATAAGGCACATTTACTTTAACATACCAATTGGACAAAATAAATAGTTGCGCGTCACTTGGTTCGTGTTCCCAAATCCCCCCTAATACTTTTCTAATAATTAAAGTAGCCATTAGTTTTGTGTTATATAAGTTGTAAGTTCAAATTGGTATGATGGACCAGAGGCCAAACCTGTTCCAGAATAAGAAATTCCAACATCTGTTAAAAGTAACTTAATTACTGATTGCGTGTTTTGTGCAGTTGCAATTATATTTATATTTTCTAAATTAATTCTAGGTTTAAATTGACTTTCTTTAAAGGAAAATATGTTTTGTGAATTTACTGTCGCTCCAGAAGTATTTGTAACATTTCCGCTTATGTGCGCTATGTTCCCTACTTTTATTATTGTAATTCCATAAGCCAGAACGCTTCCAGATTTAGTTGTAAATGTTTGCGTAGTGTGGTTGTCAACCACAGGTTGATTGTAAATTTCATCTACAATTAAAGCGTTTGCGCTTGTATGTCGTACTTTTGTTACTTTTCCAATAGCTGAAATAAAGCTATTTAATGCAGTTGTAATTTCTGTTTTATTCATTTTATATTAAGTATTCGTTATTATCATAATCTTCGCTATCGTAATCTCCATCGATAAATTCAAAATTCCAATCAAATAATTCTAAAGTTTGACCCGCAAGTGCAGTAAACAAACTTATATCAAAGGTAATAAAATATTTTTCAGGAATGTTTACGTCTAAAATACTGCCAACTAATACGCTTTGTGCAATTAAACCCGATACAATAAAATCAGTTTGGTTTAAAGTTGCTATCAACGTGCCGTTTTCCTTAAATACCTTGAAGTTTCCAACTCCTAATAAAACAGGAATATTAAATGCAAGACTAATTTTGCTGTTTTCGCCTAAACTAATTAATCCCTGTGGGTAGAAATCTGTTACACTAAAAGCGGGTGCAATTTGGTTGTTTGCAATATAGGTTTCATCTGAAAAGTAAAATTTGCCGCTACAATTATAAAGATTAGAATTACCTTCTCGATCTCCTTTTTTTAATACTGATTTATCCGTACTTCTTTTTTCGTCAACAAAAACCAAATCAGACTTTAACGCAACCGATAACGCTCTGTAAGTAAAATCATTTATTAAATTAAAATCGTAATCATTGGCAAAAACCAAAGTAGGTAGTTGAGATATTTTATTTGAATTGCTTTGAATATAAGTGCTATTTTCCGTTTCATCAGTTAAGCCTTCATATTGACCCGCCACCCGTATTGATTGAACATAAGGCGCGTTTAAATAGTCCGTTCCTTGAAAAACTCCGTAACTGCTATAATCTAGCCTAAGTGTATATTCTAAATCGTCAGAAACAACGAATGGATTTGAATAAAATACATTGCTTCCCGTTGTGTGAACAAATTTTAAAAATACATTTTGATTAAACGTTTGACAAATTTTTACAATTTCAAAAGCAATTTGTTTAATTCCTTTTGCATCTGTAAATTCCTCAACATAAACTTTGTCGGTAATTTCTAATAATTCATTACCAAAACAATCTATTAAAAATGCGTTGTAATCTCCATTAAAAACAATGTCAACATCGCTGTTTGTGATTTGTAAATAAACTTCATTTGGGTTTAAAACAATGGAATCGTAGCATCTATTTTTAGACTGTCGCGGGTCGCCAATTGTTTTAGCTTGATCGAAGGTTGGCTTTAATCTTAAAAATGCGTTGTCCATACTGCAAATATAATTAATTATTTAAAGCAATTGCTAAAGCGGTTGGAGAATTATAAGTAAGTCCGTTCAAAATTACTTTGTCAAACTTTGTAGGATTTATCAAAGCAATGCTTTGTTTGTCGAAAATTTGTAAATATTCGCCTGTAAACCTAAACCATTCTAGCAAACCAATCACTTCTGTATAACCAACTTCGTTTATAATTAATTGGCTTGTTTTTAAAATTGTAACAAAATCGCTTTCATTTCTTTCCTCGCCTGTGATTTCCATAACGCCATCACGCCAAACCATATCTACAACTCGAGGATGAATTTTGTACATTTTATTATTTGGGTCTAAAATCCTAATAAACCCCTTTAAATTTGCAATATCTTCAATAAGTTGCTTTGCAACCTCAAAACCAATTGCTATTTTAGTAGTTATTTCGTGCTTGTTTAAAATCTTTACAGATAATTCGGAAACCAATAAATTAGCTTGTTCTGTTAGTACTTCGCCACCTTGAAATTGCGTTGTAAGTTCCCCATTATTTTTAAAGTAAGTATTTCTTACAACTCCATTAGGCACGTCTTTATTAATTGTTGCCAAATAACTTGACCAACTATTTCTGGACAAATTCCGCTTAATTGTATATTTTAAATTTGAAAAGTTTTCAGGACTTTCGACTCCTTCAATTAAATCAAAGCCCTCATTCGTTCGATTGGTTAAAAATACATTTGTTAATGGGTATCTTAAATTAATAAAAGTTTCGCCTGAAAAATTACAAACACCACTAACAAAGGTTAATTCTAAAATAGTAGCTGAATGCTGTAAAACTGCGTAAAATCCAATATTTTCCCCTCGCGTTATTTCTACCGTATTGCCATTTTCAAATCCTAAAAGTAGCCAATTTATTGCTTTTGTGCCTAATATTTCTAATCTAGTGCCGTCAAATAAAACCCGCATTAATAACACCGCTGGCAAATTTCCAAATGAATTTATAGGAATTGCAACACAATCTAGTAAAACTATCTTATCGTCAGTCGGCAATGCTGTTGTGTTTTTCAAAGCGTCTTTTCGCATTGTTTCAATTAAAAACGGATCTCGAATGTGGTTTATTGAAACTTCTGTCGTGTTATCAACTTGCTCGTTTGCGTGTTGGAATTGTGCCTCTGTATGGACGGAATCAACAGTATTGCTTTCGTCTTTATCGTTTTGAAAATTTTGGTAATTAAATTCTAAAGAAAAATCTTTAAATCTATTGTTAAATTTACGTTCAAATATTGCTTCATCGGGCGAAACATTAAACGCGCCAATATCAATATTTGGATAAAATGCGGAATACTGAAGCAATTGGACTTTGTCATCTAATATTTGGTAGTCTCCATTAAACTCTTTTAAATCGTTCATTTCGTCTTTAAAAACAAAGTTTAAAGGTTTGTCGTCTTTTTGTCTAATCAAGTTACCATTAAAAACAAACTGGTCTTTAAATTCGCCTGTTTGAATGTCGGTTGCTTCTAAATTTAATCCTGAAATACTTTTAATCCCTTGTTGCAAAAAATTAAAATACGTTACTCCAAATATTACGGAATTAACCGCCGTCGATGTCGTTTCCATAGTGATTTCACTACTTACAACCGTTCCATTTATTGCACAATCAGCATTTCCAAAAACACCCCAGTACACCCAAACCGACTCCCCTACTTCTAATCGATCAATTGTATAGGTAAATGTCTCATCTACATTCACCGTCTTTTCTACACTTGAAACGAAATTGTCATTATAAAGAGTTATCCTTTTAGGGTTTGTGTTTTGCGCGGAATATATTTGTCCATAAATTACATATAAAAATACAACTCCTGAACCAGGAAAAGGCCCTTGAGTAACCGTGTAACTCATATTTTGTTTAACACTAACTTTTAAATTCGTCAAAGTGCTTTCTGCACGAATTAATTTATAATTATCAGCCATTGAGGGCGCGTCGTAATCTGGTGCAGTTATAATTGGTTCAAATGCCGTTAAAGTATCTTCTATGTTTGATTTTTCGATAAATAGCGCAAAGTTAAACGCCCGTACTTGGTTTATCGGATCGGTGGAATCTACAAAATCATTAAGTCCTTGCGAGACCCAATTACTAACTTGAATTGTGGGTTTTGCCTTAAGTAAAATTTTGGTTTTTGCTAATGGTATTTGAGTATTTCCAAAGGTATCTACCAATCCAAACACATCAGTTTTAATATCTTTTTTTCTTTCAATCAACGCCCTAGTTGTATCTTGAACTATTGAGCAACTAAAATATTTTAGATTATCGGTTGTGCTTTCAGATATGTCCAAAAGTCCATTATTAAAAGTGTTTACAAAAAATTCAATTTTACTTTCGCTACCCCTTTCTGAAATAGCTTGCAAAATTTCATCAAAACACATTGTAAGATTATTAATCACAACCCCGTTTGGTTGCGTTCTTGGCTCGTCTGCTTTATCAAAATAACCGCTAATAAATTGCAAATCGATTTGTTCGGCACCAATGTTTTTATCCCTGCCAAATCCGTTTGCCCTTTGCGAAAGTTTAAAGCTGTACGCGTCGAATCCAATAGGTTCGGTTATTTCTATTTTTCCAAAGTTTGGACTGACAAAGTTAAGGTAGAATTTCATTTTGTAAATTTAATAATTAATTGCCTTTGACAAACAAACGATTGTTTAAAACTTTTGTTCTTTGGCCGTTGTTTGATTTCCATTTTGTAATTCCGCGCTCGTCAAAGCTAAAACCGCCACTATTACGATTTGTCGATTTAATTAAACGTTCAATTCCTGAATTAAAATCGTCTTTCGTCAATCCGTTACCTTTATTTCCTGTAATTCCTTGAGACAATAAACCTCGCATCATTTGCGTTTGCCATTGGTCGTGCGTGTAAATTTGCGTTCCTTTTGGTGCGTCCATTACAACATCGCGCCCTTGTGGTTTAATTATTTTGCCATCGGGCGTTACAATTGTTTCTTTATAGTTTGCACCTTTTCCGTCGTTGACTAACATTAACCCCCCGTCGTGTTCTCCACCTTCAAAAAATGCTGGTATTTGTTGGCTTGCAACCGTTGCAGCCTGAAACGCTCCAATAACCCCAATAGCAATAGATAAAGGCACATTTGGTGGTGTACTTACCAAAGCACTTACAACTCCTTGAGCTGTGTTTATTAAAATATTAAAAACCGCTAATTTTTTTTGCGCTTCTGCTTCTCTTATTTGTATAGCGCGCCTTCTTTCATCGTATTGCTCGGTTATTGCTAATTGTGCGCTAGTGCTTTCTCCAGCAAACTGCAAAGCGACTTCTTTTTGTTGTTCTAACCTTCCATATTCAGCATCAAAATTTCGCTGACTTGCGCTGTTTATAAAATTAAAAGCTTCTTTTGCCACTTCAGAAATAGCTAAAAATGTAACGGCAAACTTTTCTTGTAATGTATCTGCGCCTTGCATTAATTTACTAAAAGTCCCATCAAAGAATATTTGTAAAGAAGACAAATTTGCATCGGCTAAAAATCCTTCTTGAAAACTTCTGATATAATCGTCTGTTGCTCGTTGTAATTCAATTAAAGCCTCTTTGTTCTGTGTTATTGCTTGATTTTGCTCTTTAAATCTATCAGTGGCAGCTTTTGCACTACCTGCCAAAGAATTTTCACTATCTTTAATTGCATCAATGTATTTTTGCGTATCTTCAATTAGCTTTTGATAATACTGGTAGTCCTCACTGGTATTGCTAAATTGTGTCTGCACTTCTTTTAAAATAGAAACTTGACTTTCTAATTGCATTAAAAGACTTTCGTAAGATTTAGCCTGAGCCTCAATACCTTCTATTTGTACTCGCTTTTCTTTTGTGTTTTTCTTTGTTTCTGACGTCTCTTCTATTGTGCTTTCAACTATTTTGCTTTCTACTTTTAAAACAGATCGCAACCCTTCAACATAACCTACTAAACGCGAACTTAAGTTATTTAATTGAATTAAGCGTTCTTCATTTTCTTTTTGAATAGGGCTTACTTGTCTTTTATTTGTTTTACTACTTTCGATTTCTGCATTTTCTGATAATAACTTATTAAATTCAGCGGTGTTTTTTGCAATTTCTTTTCTTGTCCTAACGATTGCCTCTTCTGCATACGCCTTTTTTTCGTCCGTTTCCGTTATTTTAGATAATATTTCTTTTGCATTTGCCGTTCCTTCCTCTTTTTGTCTTTGTAAAAATCCTTGTCTTAACTTTTCGTTTGATGTAAATGCGGCGGAACTTAAGGTTAAAAATAAAGTTATATTTTTAATTGGGACTTGTAAAAAATTTGACAATGAACTTTCCCCCTCTAAGGCGGATAAAATAAATCCATCATAAGCCGATGTTAACAGAGTCAATTGACCGCTTAAACTTTTTAATTGTTCGTCTGCCATTTTTTGAGCTGAACCGCCCGCATTTTCAAAAGCAATCCCTAACGCTTCTACTTTTGGTATATTTTTACCTAAAATAAGCAACGATGTTTGAGCTGTTCTGCCTACTTCATCAAACGCATCTTTTACACTTATTCCGTTTTTTGAAACTTCCCTTAATGCCTCGGCAAAAGGCTTGCCCGTCATCGTCAAATCTGTTAGAATACGTCTTAATGATGTACCCGCCATTGAGCCTTTTATACCGTTGTCTGCTAAAACCCCTAACAAAGCGGCTGTTTGTTCAATTGAAATGTTTGATGCCGCTGCAACGGGTGCTACAAACTTCATTGATTCGGTGAAATTAGATATATCTAATGCTGACGAAGTAAAGGATTTTGCCATTACGTCAACCACTCTTTGCATATCCGTTGCTTCGTAATTAAACGCCCTTAATGTTTGACCAGCAACTAATGCCGCTGTTGCTAAATCCGTATCAACTGCTGCGGCTAATTGACTAATTGCAGCCGTTGAATTAAGTATTTCTTGCTCTGAAAAACCTAGTTTTCCTAATTCTTTTTGTAAACCGATTATTTCCGTTGCAGTAAATTTAGTTGTTGCCCCTAATTGCTTTGCATTATCGGTTAATCCTGAGATTTCCTTTCTGCTTTTGCCCAATGTTGCTGCTAAATCTGCGCTAGCTTTGTCGAACTCTTTGACTGTATTAAACGCTCCTTTGACAATGTTTGCAAATAGCATTAATCCACCAACCATTCCAAAGGCTCTCATTAAATTTCCAATGCCTAAAATCGCTTGTTTTGGATAATTACCCACATTCCTATTAAATCTTCCAACTGCCCGATCAGCCGCTAAAACTCTTGTGTTTAAAGATTGAAATTGAGTTTGTGCCGTTCTTAATTCTTGGTTGTATTGTCTTTGCGTTTGGTCGGCTAATTTACCACGTACAATTAAATCTTGATATCTCTTGCTTGCGATTGCTTGTTGTGCCGACAAATTAGCATATGCACCCGCTAAAACCGATGTTGCGGATGCTTGTCGGTTTGCGTTTTGCGTTAAAACTCTCGTGTTAACTATTTCTTCCGCTGTCCTTACATTACTTTGTGCTTTTGCTGCTGTTAGATTAACAGTTTGTTTCTGTAAACCAGCTACAATAGTCGCTTGCTTTTGCAAGTCAGCCGTTAATTTAGAGTTATTAGTATTGTTTGCGTTAAGGTCTTTTGGAGTATTTATTTTACTTAAATTTCCACTTGCTTTGCGCGCTTCCTCTGACAATTTAATAATTTCAGCAACGGAATTTTTTAATTTTAATTCTAATTCCGTAAGTCCTTTAATTGCTTCTTTACTAACAATCGTATCTATTGCGTTTGCCATTTTATTAGTTTTGTTTTGCTTTTTCTTGCATTATTTTCACATATTCAATCCATTGAGCAACGACCACTTTTCGCGGGTTAATTGGTGCTATTTCCAATCCCATTTGTATAATTGCCAATTGTTTATAAAGCGATATGTTTTCTTTTTTACCATCGTCTTTTAATTCGTTTTGCAAAATTGCAATTTGGTTTTTGATTCCTTGCAACTCACTACTTATTCTATTTAAATTTTCAATGTCGCCAACTAATGAGTTTATTTCTGGCATTTTATAACGCCACGCTTTTAATTCCTGAATTAAAGAAAATCTTAACTCTTGACCTAATTTTGTAGGCTCAAACCCCGCATACATTATAAAAATAATTTCTGCAACTGCTTTATATTTTGCAATTAAGTTGTCAATTTTTGCCCATTTTTGTAGCTTTAATTCAAAACTTCTATCTTGTAAAGCGTTGTAATATTGCTCCATTATTTCAATTTCTGGAGTACCAATATCAATTCTTTTAGCGCGTCCATCGTAATTTTTAAGTAACCAATTATTGTCTTGAGTAGCTAAAAATCTATCAAAATTATAAATAGGTAGTTCATCTATTGATTGAAATATTTTCATAAGTGTTTTTTTATAAAGTTATCTAAATCTGGTTTTATTATTTCGTAATTTAGCTTAAAGGCGTTTTCTTTTGTCAATCCTATTAGTTTGTTTTGGTAACCGTCAAAGAATGCTTTTTTTTCGCCTGAACCTGTACCCGTGTTTGTGATTAAAACTTTGGTCAAATCCGAACTCATATCGACTTGAAAATTTCCCATAAAATCGCCTGTATCAAAGAAATTGTACGAGTCGCCCGCTATTTTTAAAGGATTAATCATTTGGGTAGCTAGACTGTAAACACCAGAAAAAACGCTACTTTTATTTTTTAGCATTAATCCGTCAACTCCCTTGCTACTTTCAATTTGATTAACGTTTAAATTTATGATTTTGTTTTCATTTCGAGCAACTGAATTTTCTGTTTCTTTAAGGATATTATCCCGAACAAATTGGACTTTTCGCAAATAATCGTTAATCGTTATCATAAGACAAATTTACATAAAAAAAGCCGTACAAAATGCACGGCCTATAATATCATTATTTTTATCATTACGAAACTATAACGCTTGCAATATCGGATTTGTATAAAACACCACCTATGTTAATCGCTATTGAATTTGCCAACGTAGAAGATGCTAAATCTACCGTGTAAACTCCAGCACTCGTGGCTGCTATTGTCAAAGCCACTTTTCCATTAGCATAAGTCAGACCACTTGGAGTAACTACTACATCGTCTTTTTTCACTAAAACATTGGCCAAAGTCAATCCCTCAACTAAATGCGTTCGATCCAATAAAGTTGGCTTAAAAGTCAAAGTTGTTGCTCCAACTGCAATTGGGTCAATAACAATATTTACATCATTTGCACCGTCTAAATCGGACGGGTCAAAGTCTAATTGATTAGAGGTAATATAAACCATACGCTCCATTTCTAATAAGTCAGAAAATTGCATCAATTGCGTTTGCATAGACGGGTTGTTTCCTTCTTTCCCTTTGTAAGTGCCTGTAAAAAGCATTTTTAATCCAAAGCCTTTAACCTCTCCACCTTTTGTTCGGGTAAAGATTTTGTTTCCTCCAACATCGTAAAATGCTACATTGTAATTGTCTTTTCCGTTTAAAGTTCTTAACGCTTTCCAATTTACCACTCCGTTGTTTAAAACGCCTGTAAATTCGGTAGGCATTTCTCCGGTTACTTGCTTAAACCCTGAACCTTCAACCGTATTAACGTTTGGATCTGGTGTATTTTGTGTGAAACTTTCGTAACCTTTTACAATTACTAAATTTCCAAGTTGCTGTTGCTCCTTGATATAATCTAGGTCCTGAGCATCAGAATATCGGAAACTTTTAGCGGAAAATTCCACTGTTTCAATTCTATCCCAATCAAACGGACAACCCGCCAACCCCGTTCCTTTTACGTCTCCCGCATCACACGCGACAACGTCTAATTGTGCTAATAAATCTGCTAATGCCATTTTATTTGATGTATTTGTTTATTTTTAAAAATTCAATTTCTTTTTTATTGTTTAGCGAAATAGTTTCGCTTAGGTTATAAACCCGTTCTTTTGTGAATTGCTTGAGCACGCTAAAAGTTTCCTCTTTTACTGCTACCTTTTTTGCTTTTCTCATTTGTTAGAATTTAATTGTATTAATGCATTTAGGCTCTCCATTTGCTTTCTCCTCAAATCGAATTGTAATATCTAAAACAACGACGTTTGAAAAATCAGTTACTTTTGTCAAGTCTTCCTCTGTATAGTTTGCTTCTTTTCTTTGCGTATAATCTCCTATAATTGCAGTTACACCGCTCTTTTCAAGTGCTGTAATTACGTTTTTTAATAATGGATTTAATACGTTTTCAAATTCAGTATTCCACACGGTCGGATTTCTATTTGTAACTAACTTACTTTCCTTTACCAAAAGCAATCTACAAACTCTCGTTAACGAATGATTGTATCTATTTACAGCTTCGTCTCCAGATGTTAACCAAATTAAAGGGTACTTGTTTCCTGCAATGGTTTTTAAAAACAAAATTAAGTCGGCTTGATCTCCCCATTCATACTTTATCGGAAAATCTTTGTTGTTGCTGTCTTTAAAAGGTGGCAACTGCAAAAATATTTCTTTAAGTATGTTTTCTGAAACTATCATATTCCTATCTGATTTTGAAATTCAAATATTTTAGGATTTCTGTTTAAGTAAATTGGATTATCATAAATAAATTTTAACAAAGAATTGTTTTCAAATTGATCATTAAAATCAAAAACGGTTGTGTACGAATGATAAAAATAGTCATTTGCGCCTTGATACTCCCTTACAAATTCATTCCAAACCCTAACAATTCTTTGAGTAGGATTAACGCCCGTCGCGCCTTTTGGGAATGCTTTAACGTCTCCAACTCCTGCCATATAGCTAACTTCATCTACTAAAAAAAAGTAGTAAACATAGTCCGCTAACAATGATTGTTTTGCCGTGCCTAAACTGTAAACAAGTCCCTTCCAATTGCCTTTTCCGTTTACTAAATCTATCCATTTTTGTGGAATCCCTGTTGTATCAGTTGGAAAAATCCCCGCAACTAAATAGGTTTCGAGTTCTGTTATTTCGGCTTTAGTTAAGAACATAAGCAACAACAAACGACAATTTTTGTCAATCAATAACTCTAAATTAGCAAAAGTTTTGCTATCTGCTTCATCCAAATTTGGAATTGCACGGCTGTTTGGTTGAAAATAACTGTCGTTTATTATGTACATATTGGTTTATTCAGTTTTGGTTGTTTCTACTTGTATCGTTGCATTCTTTTTTGCATCCGCTTTCGCTTTGGCTTTTTCCTTTGCTTCCGCTTTAAAAAAAGCATCCTGATCAGTAGAAAACTTTGCTACTTTCTCATCGCTTACCAAAGAAAATGCCGTAGAACGAACAAAACAATGTTTATCGCCTTTTTTGAAAATCTCACAATCTTCTGTAAAAACTACTTCCACGTGATTTGCTTTCATCTTCTTAAGTTGCTAATGTTGCTAATGCAGTTGTGATGTTAGTCACTTTCAAGAATCCTGAACGGTCGCCGTTTTTAACCAATAAAAGCATTCTTTTTCTAGCTTTCAACGTCATTTCATCTTCTACAAATTGATTTCCTGTCATTCCTTCTGAAATAGTAACCCCGCCCATTTCGTAGATTCTTGCATAACGTCTATCTCCAACGATTAAAACATTATCGGGCATATTGTTATCTTCGATAATAACCAATGCACCAACATTTTCTACATCTTTAAATGTATAGTTGTTATTCAAGTCTTTGTCTAATTGCAAACGGTCTAAAGTGTTTGCATTCATCAAAACCATATCTGGGGAATATTTAGAACCTCTATTGAAAACAATTGCAGTTCTTACTTTCTTAACTAAATCGTAAATGTTTGCTCCTGGGATTCCGCTTGCTGCTGGCACGAATGCTGGCACAGTTGCAACCAATCCTAAAAGAGTTACGCCTGTTCCAGGTCCGTTAATTAATTGGTTATCAATTACCGTGTTTACGTTTGTTTCTAAAAATAATCTCAACTCGCCTGCTGCTTGTACTTCATCTTCAAAGAACTCCTCTGTTACGGGCAAAGTATCGCCAATTTTTTGAAGAGTTGCGGTGTAGTCTTTGTATTTTGCTGTGCTTTCTGGAAATGCTGCGCCTTCTGCAACACTTGCGGCGGCTCTTACTGTTGTTGCTTCATCCCAATCGCGGTATTTAATTACGCCGTTGTGATTTCCAATTCCTACCTGAACTTTTGGCAAAACGTCATAAAGGCTTCTTTTTTTTACTCCTAATTGAGTAATTTCGTTTAATGCCAAATAATTTAGGTTCGGGTCAATTGACGCTCTGTTTGAAAGTGCTTTTAATTCAACTGATCCTTGACCGCCTTTACCAATTTTAACCAATGCATCTTTGTTGTCTTTTAATTCTTTTGACAAATTTTCAAACGGTGTCAACTTTATTTCAGATGCCTTTTCTTGCAATTGCTTAATAGTTTCTTGCGAATCTTTTAAAGATTTTACCAACGGCTCTAATGCCAATTCAATAGCTGCTTTTTGCAGTTCTTGCTCGTGTGCCTTCATTTCTGTTTGGTAGGTTGAAAATTCAACACCTTCCATTTTATCAACCTCTTCTGCTGATTTGTAAATAAATTTCATTTTTTTACGTGTGTTTGATTAATATCTTCTTTTTGTTTTTTGAGTGATTATAACAATCGGCTCTATTGTTTTTTCAAGTGCTTTTGCGGCTTGAATCATTCCTGTGCTATCGTTGCTTCCAAATAAAACTAAACTGGATTCCCTAACGTTTTTTGCTTCTGATACCGTAAAGAAATACAGTATTTCATCTTCAAAATCTTCTTTGTTAGCAATCAAATCAATGTTATCCATGTATGTTTTTAATTCGGCTTCGTCTCCTTTAGACGTGCTTTTCATTGCCAAATTAATACTAACATATTGCATTCTTACAGATGCTTCAATATTTCCTTCCAAAAATTCTTTATAAGACTCTCTAACCTTTGCTTTCGCTACTTTATAAATCAAAACTTCAGTTTCGCCTTTGTAAGTTTTTCCGATTGCAGAAAACGGCAACATTTGAGTAAACATTTCAATATCTTCTTTATTTGCAATAGTAGATAACAGTTTCAATTCGTGATCAGCAACTAAATAATTCTTTCCCTGTTGCTCTTTTACCGTTTTATTCCAAATGCCTTTTAAATGCAAATCTTTATGACTGTCTAAAATATTAGTGCTATTTACGGCAACGTAATAAAAATTATCATCTACCTCAAAATCCTTTATTGCTTCTAAACTTTTAGCAATGCTAATTGATTTTGAAATTAAAGTATTGCCTTTATCGCACGATTTTTGAATTTGCGATTTCTTTTCTGCCAAAATCAATTCCTTATTTGCTTTTAATTCTGCAAATAACAATTCTTTTGTTTCAAATGACTTCTTAAGTTCGTTGCAATTTATCATTTTTTTATTTCTTTACCGTTTTTTAATTGGTTTTCTTTTGCCTTTTTCATCTTCAACGCTTCTTGCTTTTGTTGTATTTTTTCGAGTTCCTGACGTGTTAGTTTAGTTGACATATTCAATAAGTTTACAACGAGTTATGTTTTTACCAGATCTAAAATTTTTCCAAACATAAATAGTATTTTTAACTTCTGTCAAAGTAGTTTTAACATTTAATGTTTTGATAATTCCTAAAATCCAAAGCCAAAATATTTTAAATAAATTTTTCATAATTATAGATTTAATTTCGTTTTACAATACAAAGATAATTAAATATTATTATTACTAGGTATTTTTTTTAAACCTTCATAATCGAGCGATGAAAAATTAGTTTCTAACATTGCATTTATTTCGTCTAATTTAACGCCCGCTTTCATCAATTCAAGTAAGGCACTCGCTTTTAACTTTTGATTGTTTATTTGCTCTTTCTCAAAAATCTTCATAAACATCAAATGATTCCATGACATTCTAATATCCTGAAAATCAAATTGAGTTTCAAACCAATCTGTTAATTTTTGTGCTTTTGGCTTTTCGCAATATTCAATTAAACGGGCCATTGCCTTTTCCTGATTTTCATAAGTGGAACCTCGCAAAGAAGTTTCTAAAATATCCCTTGGAATATTAAACATTGATCCGAACATAAAGAAGTCAGCCACAAAGCTTTCATCTAACTTTAAAGCACCCATATTTTCAACAAATCGCTTAATGTCGATCATTGACTTAACCGCGTGAATTGACTTATTAGAAAG
>Ga0222711_1000336_pt1 | contig 14383 bp, 28 predicted proteins | sample AntAcemetage1699_FD_179814 | JGI IMG/M metagenome (GOLD analysis project Ga0222711, IMG submission 179814) | Saline water microbial communities from Ace Lake, Antarctica - #1699 | ecosystem: Environmental > Aquatic > Non-marine Saline and Alkaline > Saline | place: Antarctica: Ace Lake...
GCTTTCAACTCGGCTGTTATCTTTTTCAGCGTTTCCATTAGTTCGGAGTGGGTCATTGTTGTTACGTCTATCATGGTAATTTAATTAGTTCTACCTCGGTGCTATCCACTTGGTTAACCTTGTACTGGTTAACGAAGCTCAAATAGAAATAGCAGTTGTATAGGTCTATCCACTTCGGTTTACTAAAATCAATCTGGTTAATATCCACGGCTGATAATCTCATTAGCATCTTAACCATTTGGGGCGTGAGGATGAAAGAAACAATAGTACTTCCATACGCATCTATTAAGTTTTTAAATTCAATATCTGTAAACGTTAATCTACTCCTTTGTGTAACCGTTGTGCCTCCTATTAACTGCAACAAACCAACATCTCCACCGTTAATCACATCATGTATAGCTACTCTTGGTTTTGGGTCTTTCGTTTTCCTTGGAGATTTGACAACTATAAACTCTCCGCTTGTTGCAACACCACCAGTAAATGAGCCTTGAATATCAAACACCGTTTGAGATGTTATTTCTCTGACAATCAATCCTTTTTTACCGTTAACAGAATCTCCATCGTAAAGAAGTGAACCGTTCAAATTAACAAATACTATCTCATCACCTTCACTAATCCTATCTGTACTCAACACGGTAACCTCCGCGCCATTACTTACTGCCGTGGTTTCCATCTTAAATGTTTCACCATCAAAGTAATGGATAAACATTGTTGAAGGATAATCAATCAATGGTTTAGACGCTGAGAAAGCTGATGAATAAACCGTTTTAATACCTTTTGGCGCAACGTCTCTAATTACATTATGCTGACCATATTCGGGATCTAACTTTATTGATTTATCTGATTTGTTATTGCCGTATTTGAATATGTTATTTTTTAGGTAGTTCCCATATTTAGGCTCAATTGTAGGTTCTTCTGTAAGGTCTATTTTGCTACTCCAGTCATCTGTTCCGTTTGCTTGTAAGTCATCAAATAGTTCAAAAGACACGGTGTTTAATTCCTTGTTGGTTACGATTAATAACGAGAACGCATTAACTATGTATTTAATAAAGTCCGTTTGTTTCATGTCGGGCAAATTAGCCGCCATTTCAAACTCATTCGCATAGTTGTAAGTATTGTTCGGGTCGTTGTACATAACTCCCGAAACAAATTCAACGGTCGGCGCGTTCGGGTGGCTGGATGCGCTTCCACTAGTGTAAGGTGCGGAGGTTATGCCGTTAAGGATTACCCTTACCATGTTTCTACCACCTAAATTTGGCAGGTCATCTTGAAATAATTCAAGGCTTATGTCAAACGTTCCATCGCTATTAGCTTCTGTTTCGTGAGTGTAAACCGAATTACTCCATTGACTGTAAATATTACCAGTTAAGGCAATGGACAACCTACATCCAGCAGTCCACCCCGTAACCACTATCCTGCAATCAAACCTTAATGATTGGTCGAATACAATAGATGGTTGATAATAGGATAATTCAGTAGGAAAAATAACCAATTGCTCACCTGCCCAATTACCAGTAGTAAAGTCTCCTGAGTTGTCAAAGTAACCGCCCGTTGAATCGTTATCAAACCCTGCAACATATCGAAAGTACTCAGCTGATGAGTTTGCTGGAGGCGCGTCTAAACCTGTGTATATTAATATCGCTGGTTTTAGATTTGCTCTAAACCGTTGTCCATCCCTAAACGCATCGCTTGCTCTTGGATATTCCCTGCTAAATGGAACGACCATTTTTCTAAATAACGGATTAGATGTAATATCCCCCAATAAAGTATATCCTGCACCCGTTACGATTTTACTTAGTATTTCGTAAGCGTACACCGCTGGAAATAAAAACCAATACGGTATGGGGTTTTCAATAGTGTTCAAATAGTTGTAGTCAACGTCAGGGTAAACGTAACTATCTGTGTAGTCGTTAAATCGGTTAGCTTCAACGTTCGCTAGTGTTATCTGATGGTTATGTTCTGAAAGGTCTAAGTCTTCTAATTCTAAATCCCGAATGTCATCAATGAAAGTAGCATTACCCCCCTTAACCACTACGCTCAAATCATCCTGCAAAGATTGAAGTTGTGCGAATCCAAAGACCTGATAGATTCCATCTGTGATTATAACGCACTCCAGACGTTCCCATCGTGTCGTATCGATTGAATTTAGTTCCGTTGGTATTCCAAATATGCCAAGGTTATTCGCTGTCAACGGTAGCTTAAACGTGTTGGAATAAAACCCCTGCCGACTCTCAATATCCGTCAAACGGTTAACCCCGTAAGACATAGCGATAACTTCCTTTCGCTCAAGGTCGCAAAGTTTACCATTGATCCATAGTTCCGTTGCCATTATTGAGTTTGGATTACGTCCTCAACTGCATAGATAAACTCAAATTCATATTCGGCAAATGAATCTCCACTTCTTACCCTCCTAAATGATTGAGGGTCTATCATTATCGGAACAAAGCCTGAGTTATCCCACAAGTACGCTTGTATGGCTTTGAACGCATCAGCGATAAAGTCAGCCGACATTGGATGAACTTTACCCGTTGTAACTATTAGCCCTTGATGTACGCCCTCACGCCTTGAGAATCTCTTTTCGCCTATGCTATTGATAAAGGTTGAATCGTCACCTTTACCCTGTTCTCCCTGTGTTTTGCCGTTGAATATAAAGTTAGCCCAACCTCCTGACGGTTTAAGCCATGTGATGTTTACGTTTTGGCAATGCGGCAATGCTAATGGTTGCTCAACTATCTCAGCTACATTAATAGTAATTGTTCCCGTTTGGGTTGACGAATCTGAAAATTTTATTTGAGTAACTCCAAAAGTGAATACTCCCGTTGTGTCTTCAGGAATATCAATATTGAATTGCGGGAAATTGAATGCGCCATATGGAAAAGGTAAAGCATCAGCCGTTACCCATGCCGGAACAGTACCCGTGAATGCGTAGAAATATTCGTTAACGCTTGGCTCAAATTCATCGGCAAACGTTGCCATTTCGTACAGATAGTATGTTCTATTAAGTAGTATCATTGAACTATAAATGTTGAACCGATTTGCCAAAATCCTATCCCGCCCACGTTACCCGTTCCGTTGGTTGCTACAATGTTAACGATATGTTCCCCGAACTCGGTTGTCTCGTTCCATATCATTGAGTAGATAGTTTTACCGTTCTTAAAATGAATAGGTTCACGTGCGTTTAGAATCTTACCGTTTGCATTATAGGCGGCTAAGTCCGCCTGTTGGAACACTCCGTTTAGTGCAAACAAAGGTGTTCGCCAAATTCCAGTATATCGCATTTTGAATGGTACACTCATTTGGAAGTCACGCCCAACCCTAGGCGACTTGACCTCCTTTAACACACCCTTGATGTATCCGCTTACATCCATTCGACATAGTCCATCTATGCCTCTAATGGCTGTGATGTCTGCAATCTTAGCGTAAGGGTAGTCAGCGTAGCCGGGATGGTCTGAATCATATCCAGCGTACAACTCAACGGGAACTCTCGTTGAGATAACCACTCCCGAAGTATCTGAGATGTATGGCGTATCAATTGTGATTGTGACTGATGTAATAGCAAGGACTTTATGAGTGCCAGCATAGACACCTGACTCTATAATTACAGAAGAACCGATTATAAAATTAGCCACATCTAGTGAAGGAATTATAGTTAATCTTGCTTTTCCACCCGAAGCCGTTACAAGAGAAAACAAGTAGTTAGGTGTAATGGTGTATATAATAGGGCGGTGTGCGCTATTCCATAATGCTGGTTGTGCTAGGCTCATTTGGTAGGTATATTAATCCAATGACTAGGTCTTATTATGCAGTCCTCAGGGAATGAATCATGCTCATTATAAAAGTCTCCATCTTTATCTACCTGCCCAAAAACAACCCAATTATCAACGATGTTAATCAACACAACTAACTCATCTACTTTTGGAAAACTATCATGTATGGCTATAAATCCCATTATTCCATTTTTATATCAAATGCTTCGACAATATTGTCTGTTATATCTTCAACCGCCTTGGATGCGATTAACTCAACGAATCTATCAAACTTACCCTGCGCTAGTGCGTCCTCCAATAGCCCAGAGTTTGTGCCCTTGTGAGTTCGCCATACCATGTTTCCTTTCTTGCTGATAGACCTAACTATCAAGTAAGCTAGTGTATTCGTTGGTATGTTAGCTGATACGGGCTTCTCTTTAATCCAACTAGAAATACCTTCTTGAGTTGCTGTTGATTGCCCAGGTGCGATACCGTCAATCAATCCTTCAATGTAACCGTTCGCTAGTATCTTGAACCCTCCATCCGTGTAGATTATCTCAACCGAATCATGCAACCGTCCCGAACTATTAACCGCCCCGAACTTTGTGATGCGCTTGGTCTTTATAGCCGTTTGAATGTCCGCTTTCGTTTGTTCAGCGAATGTTCGCAATAGTATTTGCTCGTTAGGACTTAGCATATCTGATACGTTATCCCGAATCCTTGCTTACTCCAAAGCTGGAAGTACATCATTGACTTAAAGCCAATATCAACAACTCCAAAAGAAAACTTGTTTTTTGAAAACCGAAGTCCTACTACATCAAAATCGCTCAACATCCTACTTGGCTTTTAATCGTAATACTCAAACTGTAACCGCTAACCCCTTCTAGTATCTGATACTGTGGTTCTGAGCGTATTGCTGTAAACTCAACGTCATGCTCGTAATCAGTAACTATTTGCTCAATGAAATCGTCACATAAAGCATCCATTGCAGCAATGATAACTTCACGCTTGGCTAGGTCTTGGTCGCCTGCATCAATCTCAACGAATGAGAATAGTAGCTGGCTCGTTCGTTTGAATGTGTCGCTTGGGTCTCTATCCTGAGTAAATGGGTATACGTGTATTCTAGGGTATGGCGCACCGCTAGCATTAGCCGCATCGCTGTTCCTACCGTGTATAAACGTGCCTGTTGGATTGACAGCGTTAGCCGTGTCCCTAACCATATCAAGCACTTGTTGGAACGTCATGTTATAGGTTGGTTAGTCTTCGAGTTAAGGTACTGCAATTCATTTGAGTACTCCCTTTCAGTCTTTTCAAGTAGTAAGGTTGTGTAGATGTCGATGGCTTCTTTATCCAATATCGGCTGGTATTTAAGCACGTCACCTTTCGCAAGCGCGTGAAGCGTGGCGAACCACCCGAACGCCTGAATCTTTTCGATACCTGCTGCAATCTCATTGTAATCGGCTTCATCGTTGTACATTCCCGACCATCGCTTTTGCCAATTAGCGAACTCCAAAAAAAAAACGACCAATAACCTAAGGCTTCAGGGACTCGCATTCCCTTTAAATCAACGTCTGCATAGGTTTTGATTATCATTTGAGCCGCTGCAATCTGTGGCTTTTCCAATTCATCCACACGCTTAAACTCAGACTCACAATCAATCAATTGCTGCCATGTGCCTTGGGCTATGCTTAGTTCTTTGATGTGTTCAGGTACTTCAATATACTGTGGCTCTGATTCCCAAAAAAACGCGCAAGCATGAACCACGAACCATTGGCTATGGTCGGACATCAACTCGAAGTCTTCCGCATCAATACCCGTTAGGATAGAGTAGACTGGCGTGTAGTCGTCAAAACATAGGGCGTTGGCACATAGTGCTTCAACGTAGTCACACCATTGCACATCCTCAAAGCCCTGAGGGATTTTCTTGTCCTCAACTCCTTGCTCCGATATTACTTTTATAGTGACCATTCAATTTGTTCAAAGATAATGATTTGGATTGTATTAACCGAAGAAGCCTTTTCGGGTTGGTTCATTTCTTAGCTTATAGTTTTCAGAGTATAAATCTGAGTTTCTTTCTAAAAGTTCTTCGTTGGCTTTAACCACCATCTCAACACCATCTGAGCTATGATAGAATGAAATCTCTTTAAAGGTAGTGTAGTCTGTAATGGTAGTGAATACCCTAACCGTATTACCTGCCTCCATAGCCTTTTTAAAATCCCTCAACTCATCGTATTCTTTGAGGCTTATCGTTACTGTGTTTTCTTGTTTCATTGTCTTATTTTTTTTAGTTATAAAGTTAGTGCAGTGTGTCATCGTCTTAGTTTAGTTGTGGTTGTAAATAATTCCTCATAACCCCTAAATGCAAGCCAAAATGCGTTGGTTGCTAGCGACCCCTGTAAAAATAAATCAATGTCCATGCCGTGCATGGCGTATTTTGAAATGGCTAATGCAATCCCTCCTACTATGTATTTCATCGTTTTAGTTTATAGTTAGTTCCTCACCTGTCAAAGCGTGGTAAAGGTTTTGTAAATGATGAACCGAATAGCACTCAGTGTAATAATTACCAGCCACAAAGTGGATAGTGCCGCTTGTAAGTCCAAATGAAACGGCTATGTCTTTGTCTTTTCTGTTTTTCCAATCGAGCATATCCAACCATTCTTTTGTGAGTGGGATTGGGTTAATGCTACCCTCGTTTGAGTGCCATTCTGAAGTATAATCAACACCTTTCCCGTGTTCGTAGTAGGCGGTGTCAATCACTCCTTCGTCATCAATACCTATAACTACGCTTATCGGAAAACATGAAGATATAAAATTCCCTATTCTCAATTCGCTTGCTTTCATCGTCTTATTTTTTGACGAATATACAACTATTAACCGAATGAACGAACGCGCATTTTGCCACGCTTGTTTAGTTTCAGCTCCATCTCGAGATACCTAGCCGAGTCCAAAAAATGATTCCAGTTGTCAATCGGCTTGTTGAGTGATTTGCCTGTCTTGTCCGTATCCCAGGAGTACGCACGAAGTTCCTTGATAGCGTTCACGCTCCGAGCCGTGACCTGAAAGTGGTTCTCCTGCATGATGCTGATGCCGTACTTGATTGAATCTGCTCCTTTAGTTACGGGCTTAATCGAGAAACCTAGGTTGTTGATTTCCTGTATTGATTTCGGTTCAGCACTATCTGCGTAGATAGCATCTCGTTTCGTTAGTCCGTATTCAGCTAACTTTTTTGCAATGTCAGAATTGAGCAGACCCGTTTCGTAAATAGCTTCATCCCAAATGCGAACGCCATTGTATTCGTATGCAACCGCACAAGATGTTGGGTCGTTGGTGTAACCGAAGTCTATCCCTGCACCTATCAACTTGGCATCCTTTGGCAGTTCATCAATGATAGACCAATCTGAAAAGATAACCCCCTCCAAAGAACCGACCTCACCGAATAGATAGACCTTGCACCAATTAGCCCAATAAGATGAAATGATATTATCCTCCGTGAACAGTTCGTTTTGAGGCAATGTAACGTCTTTAAACGCTTTGCCTTTAGCTTTCTCAAGTTCCTTTATTATCGTGTCTTCTAGTGCCTCGTTATCCTTATACGTTAACACTACATAATCAGTATCGCTTTGGCTAATCAGCTCCGTGTGCGCCCAAAATGACTGCGTTGGATTGTAATCTATGTAGATAAATTTACGCGTACGCACCGCCATTTGATGGAACGATTCCCAGTTGATGTTGTTGGCTTCATTCACAAATAGAACGTCACGCCTTGCACCTCGCAGCTTGTCGGGCTGGTCTGCTGAAAAGAACTCGATGAAAGAACCGTTGCTGAATTTGTAGGTTAGGCTTGAGCGATTCCATTGTGTGCCAATGTCGTTGCCGATGCTGGCCATTATCTTGAGAAAGTCACGGATAGCACCCCTGCGAAGGTGTGGTATTGATTCCGATACTACTGATATTTCTGCCTTCGGAGTTTGAACCGCGTAAGCAATAAGCAGCGGCAGGATTGAGAATGTTTTGGAGCTGGATGTGCCGCCTTGAACAACACGGTAGCGCGATTTTAAAGCGGCTATCTTATCCTGTGCCGTTGTCTTTTGGAACATCTAGGTCAATTGGTTTAAACGGTGAAGCCTCACGAACGGTTGCATCAATCACTTGTTTCGCTTTGCCGTATGCCCTATCTAGTAGAACCTCCGCAGCTCTAACGTCTCCCTTTGTAGCCTTAGCGCGCAACGCCATTAGTATTGCCTTAGCGGCTTCAATACCGTCTTTCTCTTCGCCTAGTACATCAGCGAGTAGCTTGTCGATTTCGGGTAGCTTCTTGGGTCTGCCTTTCTCGTTTCCGCTTTCGCCTTTCTTGAATTGGGTCTCTTTGTTTGGAAATGCCATGCTACCTGTTATTCACCTGTTAAAGATTTAGTCTTATTGTGAACTCGTTTGCTTTTCTTTTTGCTGATGCAATCATTCCTGGGTACATTTTGATGAGTCTTTTTATGGCATCCCTTTCCATATCAACGGTTCTGTAATCCTTGCACCCTCCATCCTTTCCCCAATGGTCATTTTCCCAATGCAAATATCTTATTGCTAAAATACCTCCCTTGTCTCGTATGTGCCTCAAACATATCTCGTAGTCCTCTTTTACTTTAAAGTCCTCATCAAACAAGTATTCGCCATCGTTAATCATTCCCATGCACGATGCTGTAACATACCCTTTTAGCAATATAGGCTTATATGGATGCGTACCGTTCGGGGCGGATTCAGTTCTTATTCCCCAAATCTTATACCCTAATTGTCCATTTAAGTCAAAATACTTTACAAACTCTTCGTGCCAAAACCCCTCGTTTCTTACTTCAATCTTCTTTGTATTTCTAGCCTCTAATTTATTGTACCCCGTAAATTTAGCATCGTCATCTAAGAACACAACCCAAATTTCATCCGTGTTTTTTAGAATCCAGTTCCTTGTGGCTGTTATTCCCTGAACTTCTTTTGGTACACAAACAATGTTTTTAACTATCCCCTTGTATTGGTGGTACTCGCTTTCTGGAATAAAGAACGTGCAGTTTGGTAGTATCTTATCCGTTGTTGTAAGACCTGCCCTGCCTTTACTTGGTACTGCTATTAACATTTAGTCTTTCTTTTAAATCCGTCCAATTCATTACCCTTTCCAGTGCTATATTATCAAGTGGTGATCCCTCTTTGTACCCACCTCTTCTTACCATTCCTAATTTGAGCGTTTGCTTTAAGTCCTCCCATTCAACCGAATTTGGTTCTGCCATGATAAGTATGTATTCTTTTGGCGGTTCGAGTTGAACGCTTTGTGGTAATTCGATTTCTTCCCCATCCTCCAATCCATCTATTTCTTCATCAAATATCGGAACATCCAACCCCCAGCTTTCCAAGTCCTCAGCGTTCCATTCATTAGCCAAGTCATCCCAGTTCCATTCTCCGAAACCTACGTTATCTTTCACGATAAACTCCCTTTGCTTATCCTCTGACCAATCAACTATCTCAATCGGTACGTCTTTCCATCCAGCTTCCTTCATTGCTTTAAGGCGCATATTGCCACCAAGCACAACCATGTCGGTATTGACTACAATGGGTCGAACGGCTGCCATCTCAGGAAATTCCTTTAATGATGTGACTAGCTTCTTAAACTTGTCATCTTTGATTAATCTAGGGTTGTCAGGGTTTGACTTTACCGTGTTGATTTTCACTGTCTGCATTCTCCAAAGTTAGTTTAATTCGCTGCCTTTACCCTCGTCATTGCATTGTTTACACTTAAACAAAATTAGGGTGTCTGTAAATCACTTTACCATTGTGCCTGACCTCTGAATTGTTAATCACAGTTCCAGTAGGAATTGATGGTGTAAAATCCTCAGCCTTTGGTAAGTAATCCATTTTCATTTGCCTGTTAAAAGTTGCAATTAATACTCCATCAACGTACAACTTTGACCCCTTCGGTATGTATCTTTTCATCTTATTTAGTTTAGTTGTTTAGTCATCACGTTAGTATCATCCCACTTCCTCGATTCCCTCCAGCCGCAGTCACAAATGTACTCAACTTGAATTTGAGGTGTCAAGGATTCCTTCACGGTTGGTGTAGTCTCGTAATTTAATAACGGGCAGCAAATCCAAAGTATAACTATTGCGTTTAGTTTCATTTATCAGACTGTCCGTTATCTTCAATCACCAAGGTAGCTTTTCTCACTGACTTCGGGGGCATGTTTAAAACGATGTCTTCATCTACCGGCGCATCCTTCACCACATCAACAATTTTATCCTCAGTAAATTCTTGGTACGCTGCTCTTATTCCCTTTTCAAAGGCCTCTAAAAAGTCTTCCCTTCCGTTCAAATTCTGTTCGTGTAGAAATTGGGTTTCTTTTACAAATTCATCTTCAGTCATATCGTAGTTATCTAATCGGTTAAAATTCTTGTAGTAGGCAATAGCACGTTGTATGCAGTTGCTCTGTTGGCGTAACTCGAAGTACTGTGCATTCTAATCCTTTTCTTTTTCTTTTTGCCCGCGCTCCACGATGGAGAAAAACCATTCCAGTCCACGTTCCAAACGCACCTTTCCGTTTTTGCCGTTATTATATCCGCTTTCGTTGGCGTAACCGAAAGCATCAGCAATATCTCTATTGCCGATGCCTAAGTGCTTTTTGATCTCTTTGATGTTTTTCATATCGCGTATTCTTCCTCCGCTTCCATTGTGGTCACATACGCCCAATCACTCCATCCTTGTTCGGTTATGTATGCTTTTGCTTCTTCCTCCGTTTTGAAAAGTTTAGCAGATGTTTCGTCACCAGTATTTGAATGGTCATCTGAGATATATTCTTTCCCTGAGTTTGATGTTTGGTCTGCAATTAGATAGTAAGTGTTCATGATTTTTAGTTTAGTTGTTGTTTCCGTTTTTCGTTACCCCAAATATACGACATATCTTACATACCAACCTAATTATATACGATATTTCTTACATTTTAACCGTAACTACTTGATAATCAACGAGAATAATTTAAACCCACGCTCAAGAAAAAGAAAAGGGTTCGTCACATGTACTATTTAATCCCTACCATCTTGTCATCGTTTCTATCATGCCCAATAACGTTTTATCTCCTATCTCAACGGAGTCTTTCGTTTTGCCGTAGGAAGCTCGAATCGTTGTTCTGTTTCTGTTAAACAACCCTCCCAACAGATTATTAATGTGGTCTGACCCTCCGAGTTCCTTTATAATCACATACCAAATAACGTTCCGCGCTATGGTTAGTTTGCCATTCCTTGAATTGTTTGCTAGCAAGTCAAATGGAATACCTAGGCGTTCAGAGTATTGCATAACGTCCGACCATACTTTGTCACCGTGTTGTTCACAAAAATACTCGTAGCCAATTATCTTAGGTGCTTGCACTTTGAATTGTCTAACCTCTTTGATTAGGTGGGTGCATTCGTCTGAGTCGTTACCAATCATTGCCCCGTAAAATTCCAGTATCTCAATCGTTCTGTTTTTTTCTTGTTGTGTCATCGTCTTAAAATTGTGTTAATGAAAGCTACGCACCTTATACTAAACGTTATCCACCATTTAAAAGCGAGTGACCCATATACAATCCTTCACAATAGCCAATAGCACGATATTTAGAGTTTGAAAATTCGTTTGTTCTTTCAGGGATAGCATCATCTTTATAATAAACACGCCACCACCAATGACCTTTATCCATTTGCTCAACTCTAAAAGTGTATTCGTCTATTTTGCAAATAAAGTCATCATCGCTAATGGCTTCCCACGGAAATTCTTCGGTAGCAAACGAAGGAGAAAAACGGTGGGTAACACCAGATATAGTGTATGGCTTTTCTGTTTTTGAAGGCTGTTTCATTTTTGTAAAGTTGTTTATTAATCAAAGTTTTGTGCTGTTTAAAAGGTCGCCACACACCATATCCAAACCGTTGTGTGCAAGGCTACGACATCGCTTTCAATTCAGCTTTGACCTGCTCCCAATAAGCACAATTAGATAGGTCATTTGCTATCATGCACAGCGTTAAAAATATACTCAATCCCTTTCTCAAGCCGTTTCTTTGCTGAGCTGTTCGCATAGCAAGCTGGTGTTTTATACCCGAACTCCTTTGAGATTTGAGCGTTTCCGATACCTAGATGCTTTTTGATTTGTTTGATGTCTTTCATTTCCATATTAAGAGGTGAGAATCGTTATCGATTACGTTAAATAATTCATCTTGGTTGCTCAATCCGTAAAGTAGATTTCTTGAGTCTTCGTTAGTTCTTTCGTCTGCATCAATTACCGTGTATTTATCGGTATAAAAAAGAATCGTTCTAATTTGTTTTACTGTGAGTGTCATCGTTTCCGTGTTTGTTTATGTAAATATAAGTATTTACTTAATACGCGTGCAATTTATTTTCATTTATTTTTCCTTAAATCTTTGCCAGTTACTCCAATAAGATTAAACATCTCGTGTATTCTGCTTTCAATCCTTGCACCGTACTTTGTCGTGAACATATCGGGCGTTAAGTTGGTAGTCGCAAAGGTTAGATTACCTTTCTTCATGAACTCTAAATGCCTTAGGGTAAGGGTTTCTATACCTACGTTGATTTCAGTACCGTAACGCTTAACCGCTGCGTGTTCCTCGCCTATGTCATCCATCCCGAACATCTTAGACTTTAACGCTTGCTCTAGGTTAAACACTTGTTGGTCTAGTGGGTCTTTCATGTAAACCCGTTCCATCTCAAAGCCGCTGTAAATCTTGAACCTGAATTTGTTTGAGTAGCCAAGAAACATTGAAAGCGTTTGAAGTAGTACCGTTTTGCCCGTGCCTGTCTTACCCATCATCAACAGACCTTTGGATAAGTCTCCGTTGAATTTGTCCGACTGGATGCAGTAATATACTATCTGGTCTGTGATTCTAGGGTTTAGGTCGCTCCATGTTGGCAGAACTTCTTTAGCGCATTTAACAAACGTGTCTCGCGCACTCTGAAATTTGTCTTCATCAAAGCCCTTCAGCTTGAAGTTTAACGTCTTGCTCTTTAGTGATTCTAAATATTGGTCTATGTTCATGGTTATATTATGCTAGGGTAATCTGAGTCTTTTGTGTTGTCTATGTCTAATCCTTGGTTGTGTGTTTGTGCTTTGGGTTTGCCGTGGCTTGGAAGTTCTTCATCGAGCCAAGTCTTTTGACTTAGGTAAGTCATTGGTAGTTTTCGGTATTGCTTATCAGGTGTTGCGGCTACGTACTTTAGAACGTGGATTTGAATTAACGCCTTCTCTTCATCCTGTACTCTTTGCCATTTATATTCTACTGATGATTTGCCTTGCTTGTTATCGTAAGCATTCCAAAATTCATCGAACGTATATTCTTCTTTAATATCATTAACAGTAACAGTACCATTAACAGTATCATTTACAGTTGGATTTGTTGAACGGTGTTTAACACTTTCAACACTTGTTGGATTTGTTGCTTTTTGTTGACGCATTTCAGCACTCTTTTTACCAGCTTCCGAACGCTTTTCTTTGATGGTTTCGTATTTCGCTAAGTCGCGCTTTAGTTGCCTTTCGATATGCTTCCAACTTCCTAGTAATACCCTATCCTCCAATACTGGATTCTTGTCGTTTACATACTCTAAAAGGTGTTGGAATAACAAGCCTTTTTCCTCGTTAGTCAGGTGGTCTACCTCGTGAATCAAATCACAATAAAGGATAAATGATTTCTTATCTGTTGCCATTGTAAAAATACCGCAAGAGGCTTGGCTGACAACCAAGAACAAAGTGAGCCGACAAGCAGGCTGCGCCCTTTGTTACTTCCTCTTACGAATAGTTTTAAATTTCATACTTGTCTTATTCAGTCCGTGTCATAGGACGAGTGTAAATATACACTTTACTTTTCAATCCTCAATGCGTGGGCTGAAATAGTTTTCAAAGTAAAAGACTATCGGACCTGGTGTCTCCACCACCTGACCGTATTTCTTAGCCATTCGGTAGTTAGCTGAGTTCTCGCTTGCTCGTTTCAATTGGTCTTGCAGCTCACTACGGAATAGTTCAAGGTGCATGGAACTCTTACGGTTGTTGCATACCCTACACGCTGGCATCAGGTTATCAATGTGGTTTACGTCACCAAGTATCAAGTGCTTTAGAAATTTAGGCACCCAAGACTGAAAGTACAGTACGTGCCTATTAAAGTCTTGTTTTGGGATGATGTGATCAACTTGAAACACCCCGTTTAATTCATCTCCGCAATAGCCGCACTTTCCCTTTAGCTTGTTTAATACTTGTAATCTAATTGCTTTCTTCATTTCGTTTTAGTTTTCAATCTGCAATGGATTCTTTTGCTTTAATATAATCAGTTATTGACAGTCTAAATTCAGTTGACCACGTTAAGTCTATTTGTTCGCAGTAGTCCATGAAGTCCTGAAGCTCTTTTTCTAAATCCATTATGTTTAGTATTTATTTTTAGCTAGGTAATTACATCTGCTAATAGCAACTGAAATATCACTGTAAGCGTAATCAATAATTGAATGCGCAAGTCTTGGAATCCAAACATGGTAATTAGGTTTAAATTTTGTGCCTTCGTTAGTAACGTAGTAGCCGTTTACTTTGTGCAAAATTCCAAGTTTAACGTCTTCTTTGCTCCCGTTTGGCTGGTGTTTG
>Ga0222711_1000338_pt1 | contig 14358 bp, 10 predicted proteins | sample AntAcemetage1699_FD_179814 | JGI IMG/M metagenome (GOLD analysis project Ga0222711, IMG submission 179814) | Saline water microbial communities from Ace Lake, Antarctica - #1699 | ecosystem: Environmental > Aquatic > Non-marine Saline and Alkaline > Saline | place: Antarctica: Ace Lake...
TTGGATAAGGCTGTGGTGTATAAAAAGCATCCCTTGTGCTGTCATATATATAGCCAATACCAGCATAGTTTTTACGAAGTGGTGTACCTCCCAACAAGTGTTTACCGCCTGTTGTGTTGTATGATGTTTGAACCCAAGTGCCTTCCTGAGTGTCAATAAAATCTTGCTCTGCTACAATCACGCTTGTAACAATCCCATTCTTTACTTTTGCATAATGTGCCATAATTAATCCTACGCTGTTGTAACGTGACTGTTCGTTGCTGTGTCTCTTGCTCTAGTCATATCTAATCTCCTTATGTCAAATAGCGGATAATAACGATGCCTGAGCCGCCATTACCGCCAAGGATGTTTCCAGTAAAACCACCACCCCCAGCGCCACCTCCAGTATTTGCGGTGCCATTTTGAGCTGCAAGATCATTTGCTCCAGCATTGCCGCCACCGCCAGAGCCGCCAGCACCGTTATTATTATCTGAGGCATCTGAATTTGTACTACCCCCGCCGCCACCAGCGTAATTAACTGATGTTCCCGTTATTGATGATGCAACCCCTGCTCCACCAGCACCTCCCCCTTCAGACGCAATGCCAGAGCCACCCACAGCGCCAGCGCCGCCCCCGCCAGCAGCACCATAGAAGCCAGCGCCTGTAGAGGTGCCACCAGTATTTCCTTGGCCGCTTACAGCGGAACCGCCATCACCACCATCTTTGCCGCCACCGCCGCCAGAGCCGCCGTCAAGTCCGTCAATATTATTCCAGCGTCCACCGCCGCCACCCCCAGTTGTTGATATAGAGTTAAACGAAGATGAAGCGCCGTTTGTGCCAACATTTTCGCCACTACCCCCAGCACCGCCAGCACCAACAACAACACTGTACGTTGCTGAACTAATAGACATTGCGCTGCCGCCAATATTTGTTAGCAAGCCACCAGCGCCAGCGCCACCGCCACCCTTACCGCCACCGCCACCACCACCAGCAATAATTAAGTATTCCATATTTTTTGCGGTATTTGTAGTCACTATAAAATTAGCAGATGATAAGAACGTGTGTATAGTGTAACTACCAGAAGTAGTAATAGTACCGCCAGTTACAGAAAAACTAGTTATAGCGGATGTAGCTCCAACTCCAAGAGAAACCCAAATGTTGTCATTATTCGTGGCGTCCGTGCAAATAAATGCTTCTCCGCTTGTAGTATTAATCCACATATGGCCTATGGCTGATGGGTTACTGTTGTATGCTGGATTTCCGCTGTTAATCGTGTGAGCAAAACCTACTGCTGGGCTGGCCCATGCAGCAGCGCTTGCGCCACTATTGACTGTAAGAACCTGATTTGCAGAACCAAGTGTGGCTGGTAAAGCTACCTTGCCTGTTGTGCTTATTGTTCCTGTAAGAGTTACATTACGGAGACTAGCTACATCTTTATTTGCATCTGCAGTTACAGTCTTACTGGCTACAACAGTTCCTACTGCAGCACCTGTATCATTGTAGTTTAACTCAGCAGTGGTAGCCGTAACACCGTCAATGATATTAAGCTCATCAATAGTTGCACTAAGCCCTGACCTGATCTGTGCTTGATTACCAATATAACCTGCCATTAGCTGTCAATCTCCATGTAGCTCATAATTACTGAGACTTTATCTGCTACACTACAGTCTACTTTAATAATGTCACCAGCATTAACAACAATCTTACCGTCTAGTACAGACAGTGAAGACCCTACTGGTATAGCTGCATCTTTAATAATGTGTGCTGTAGTGTTTTGTGTTTGACTTGTTTGTGTAGTTGTACTAACTAAAGTAACACTTGCAGTTACTTGTGCCGTGTGTACGTTAGCCAGAGTAAGTCCTAAGATAACAGCCCTAGTACTTGATTGAGTAGTGTATATTGTTTCAGGGGTTCCTGCACTAGCTGGTGCTACATCCCTTGTGATTGTCTTAAAGGTATTTGCCATTAATTTGTTTCCTTATCCAAGGGCGATTGCTAAAGCTGTTGCTTCGTCTTGTGCTATAGTAGTTGCTGTAGTTGTTACGACTGCAGTAGTTGCAATAGTACCAGCAGCATTAGGAAGAGTCAAGGTAATATCTGCAGTAGATGCAGGACCAATCAGTGTTACTTTATTTGATCCATTGTCTGAGTCTTCAAAGAACTCAAGGAACCCTGCTGACGTAGCACCATTCTTTAGCTGAACCCCTGCATTTGCAATAGGGGTAGTGAGTACTGGGGTAGTAAGTGTTTTGTTTGTAAGTGTGTCTGTAGATATACGAGAAACTAATGTAGAGTTACCACCAGTAGGCAGTACTAAAACATCAGAGGCTCCTGCTGAGTGTGGTTGTGCTTGAAGTGTTTGTGCGTGGGCATTGCCAGATTCACAATAAAATAAAACTTTAGCAACATTGCCTGTACCTGTTTTAATACCAACAATACCGTCACTGATTTCTACCCCATCAAGATTAACTACGCCTGAACCGTTAGGAGTTATTGCAATGTTTCTGTTTGATGTAGATACAATAGAATTTGTTTGTACATCTAAAGAACCACCTAGTTGTGGGCTGGTATCCTCTACAACATTAGAGATAGCAGATGAGGTAGCAAGGCCAGATACAAGTGTGCTTCTAGCAACTTTCTTTATGCCACCACCAGAGGTATCAAGTGCCAGTAAAACGTCATCACTAGCAATAGAACTAATCTCAGCTAGATCGCCTATTGTACTATTACTTACATCAAGAATGTTTAGCTCTGCTGCAGTAGATGTAACACCATCTAAGATATTAAGTTCTGCTGTTGTAGCTGTTACGCCAGCAATTAAGTTAAGCTCAGTTGTTGTAGCTGTTACGCCATCCAAAAGATTAAGTTCAGCAGCAGTAGATGAAATAGCTGTACCATTAAAGTTAATAGCATCTAGGTAAGCTGTACCATCAACAAACAAGTCACGCCACTCTTGACCAGTAGAACCTAAATCGTATGTATCATCTGTGTTAGGAATAATGCTTGAGTTTACATCAGCACCAAAGACAACATTGTCAGTGGCTGCATCACCCATTGTAATTGTACCACCATTAAAGGTAGTAGTACCCGTTACTGTAAGATTACCACCAACACCTAAGTTACCTGATATGTCAGCAGCACCATTAATGTCTATAGTAGTAGCAGCAATCTGTACTTCTGTGTCTGCTACAATGTCAAGCTGACCGTCAGCACTAGAATTAAGATAGATGCCAGTATCACGAAACTGAATCTTTTCTGTTGACGCAATAAGTAGATCATCAGAAAACTCAAAGTAATCCTCATCCTCCATCCACTTGAATACACCGTCATTACTCTCACCATCAAAGGTTACTGTAATGTCTGTACCTGCAGTGCCATTGCCAAACGTAAGAGAAGTACCAAGCAAGGCTGTAATAGGACCGCCCTCACCTGTAGTACCGTCATGTGTGTGACCTGTACTTGCAGCAAAAGCAGCTAGAAGCTGATCAAACTCATTGTTAGTATGATCTGCTGTAATTGTATCTCCGTCTTCATACGTAGACTGTCTTGTATAAATAGCACCCATCTAACGTCTTGCTCCTAATTGATATTCTAACTGAAACCCTTTGAGTGAATAAGCTGCACTACTGCCGCCATCTTCTACTTTTAATGCTACAGAAAAACCTGAACCTTCTACTGGCTGGCGTACAAGTGGCTGTGTAGGTCCACCATAAACAAACTGTGCAGTACTAGCAGAGGTACTATATGAAGCATTACCATACGTAGCTGCAAGCTGTGTATTATCAAAAGGGTAAACAGCAGGTCTTGCTGAGTTTTTATCTTCGTTATCATAACGAACTATTAAGTCTGCATCAACAGTACCTTCAGGTTTATAGTTAATAATTACCCGTTGCATGTGCTTACGGATACCGTTATCCCCAAAGCTCATATCAGGGCTTCTATACTTACCTGATATTATTGTGCCATCAAATGTATCACCTGACTCTTGCCTTTGCACAAAACCATTAGTATCACCATGAACTACAATTACATTACCTGCTTCAATAAAAGTATCTGTACATTGTACCTTTATGCCACGTGTTTCTGAAAACTCAAATGCTTCTTTTTTAAGAACACAGATAGCCCCTTTAGAAAGACTTGCACCCTGACCATCTTTAGTAAAGAATATACGGTACTGTGTTTTGTCAGGAATAACTAAGCTATCAAACGATCCTGCATCTTTGATGTTTTCATCAAATACAGTTTGGATGTTCTTACTAATTGTACCAAGCTCTGTGTCACCAATACGTGCAGTAGCAGCAACAGTACGTAAGCCATCAGGACCAAGAAAGATTAAATCACCTGCAAATTCCTGTACAGTAAAGCTGTTAATACAACCAATGTTTCTTGTTACTGGCTCTACTGCAAAGTTACTAAGACTTGATCCTGTAAGTTTAAATATTCTATTCTCACAAAAGATAAACAAGCTATCACGAAATACTTTTAATGCAACTACTGTATCATCAACGCTGATACTACCTGCGCCATCACTACTGTTGAAACCATCCTCATCAAAAGGCTCACTAAAAATAATCTCTTGTGGCGTAGTAGATTTACCTGCATAGAACATATGGTTTCTATATGAAGCTACAACAGTAGAACCTGCTACTGCACTTTCACTAACATCAGCAGCAGTCATAGAAGAGTTAAATATTACAGGGGCGTTAACACCATCAACACAAATAATCTTTTCATTACCATCAAAATTGTATCTTTCAAAGTGGTACTTAGCTGCATTAGTTCTGCCTGTGTCTCTGACTGTCCAATTCTCAGACACTACATCAAACTTAGCATGTGTTGCAGCAGTAGTACTTGAAGTAGCCCTAGTTACACCTGTAAAGTTAGTAGATGTCTTACCTGTATAGGTAAATATCTCTGAGTTAATCTGTAGATTTCCACTAGAAGAAAAACCTAATGTAGATGGTACAGTAATAGTACCTGATCCTGTCATACCTGTGTTAGCTGCAATAGCAATAGATAACTCAGCAGAAGCAGAACTAAATATCTTTTCACCTCTGGCTGCTATTACTTTATTATCAAAGTTAGCAATCATTAGTAGTGACTCAGAGCTAGAGCTAGTTTGAGGCACAATAGCATTTACATATTTACGAAAACCACTAATACGCCTATAGCCACCTGAAATGTCAGGCTCAAAGTTTTCTAGTTGTAGTGCTTCTCCCGGTTGCATAATAAAGTTAGAACGGTTAAGTATTAAACCGCCTTCACAATTAAATGCTACTGGTTGTACTTGTGAACTATCAGGCATTAATTAATAACCCCAGACATAAAGCTAATAGAGCCACGTGGTCTAAGAACAACAGTTGACCTAACGTATTCAAATTTATTAATAAGAAGACTCTGCATATTCTTAATGCCCTGCTCAAAACGTTCAAAGTTTAATTGGTATTGATTTAATTCACCACGGTATTGATAAACATAAGCAGTTGCACCATCTACAACTACAGGTGCAAACCTGTCTGGTATTGTAGTAGTATCACCATGAGCTGAGAGCTCACTGGGAAAAGTATAAAAATCAAAAGCTAGTGTATAAGCTTTATCTGGATAAGGGTGGAGTAAGTAATTATTATCAGGGGTACGTACAATACTTCTAGGTACACCACCTTGTTCAAACTGTGTAACTGCCACATCATCTGCATAAGCAGCAGCAGTAGTACTATTAGCTCCACGTGTACATCCTGTGATATCATTACCTGAAATTGCAGTGTATGTTACTTGCTCTCCACCTATATGTACTGTACCAGACGCATCAAAGTCCGTAGTAGAAGTAAGAGTTAAAGTTGTAACAGAAGCTGAGTGTGAGCCATTTAAAGTTGTAGCAGCAACATCGTCTTCTTGATCAGCAAGTCCATTTTGAATATACTCATTGTAGTTCAGTGTTGTAAGGCTGTTGCCTGATACATTAAGGTCTGTATCTTTTTTAATTCTAGCTGTACTATAATCAATAGATTTTGTGCTTGTTGGGAGAGAGTAACGTGTTTGTCCTGCTATTAAGGTAGAAGAATTACTAGCGTGATTAAAAGAATAACCAAACTCACGTTGATTAATGTAACGTATTGCTTCATTAACAGCATTTTTACATTGTGTTTGAACACCTCTAGAACTTGTAAAGTTACTAGAAGTAAGCTCTACTTCATTCATACGAGTGATAACACTATTAGTTAATGAAAGAAAAGTAAGAGCCATTATGTTTCCTAAATAAATCTCTTATGCCCCAAGAATTTTTTGTTGCATAAGTTTGATACACTAATGGGGCCAGCATATAGCCAGCCCCAAAGTATGTAGGTTTATTATACTTGGTCACGAACAGCAACTGCTGCTGCCATGTCACCAGTACCCAAATCAGACACGTCCATCAGGACTGCCCAGAAACGAAGCTCACCAAGGGTAACATCTGTTTCAGTTACAAACTTGGCAGAGATGATATCTGTACCAGCACCTGATCCAATAACTTGGATTTGTGCAGCTTCAGTTGCAGGTGTAGTAGAGTACGCACCTACAGCACCACCAACAACGTCCAAACCATCAACATACAAGTCAACAGCCGCTGGATCAGCACCTGTGTAACCTAAATCAATAGTACAAGTACCATCAACCTGAGTAAGGATTTCAATACCAGCAGAAAGAACTACATGACCTTCAGGTACATTAAGAACTTCCATAGTATCGCCAGCAGCAAAGTCACTGCCTTTGAGGACGATTGCGGCTGCAATGTCAATCGTGTTTTGCACCAAGTACGGGGAACGACCCCGTGCTGTGTTGCCTACTGCAGCATGATCTGCTGTTGCTAAATTAGCCATAGTTTATATCCTCCCTTATGCTGCGTTATAACGGGCGGTAACGATTGCTTCAGGACGAAGAATCTTACGACCGTATAGATGCATACCACGAACAATGTCAGCAAAGCTGTCAGGGTCACGATATGATTCTGTCTTATTGATTTGCTCGGCTGTTGCTACAGCAGAATCATGACCAGCTACGATAACACCGAAGTTAGTCAGTTGGTTGGCAGTACCCGAAGTACCCGGTCCAGTGCCTACCGCTGGCAGGTTAGACGAAGAGTATACACGGAAACCGTGGAAGTTGCTAATGGTCAAACCATTACGCAGTCCACCTGATTCACCAAAGTCTGCGTTCATGAAGCGTGAATCTTCATCAGCAAGGATTTCCATGAATACTGGATCAACTACAATCCAACGGCCTTGTTTGTCAACTTGCTGTTGATCAAGCAAACGAGCCATACGAGCAACAACCATTGCTGGTGAAGCCGTAGCAGTTGGAAGTGCAGTAGCACCGGGCAAACGTGCAGCCAGAGGGATAGAGTGTGTTCCCGCAGAGCTTGTAGTGATGTTGCCGAAGTCATCCTTATGCAGTTGCATAGAGGAAAGCAGTTCGTTAGAACCAGCAGTTGTTACTGCTTTGCTACCATTAACAGTAGTATTCAAAGCACTAGCGGCACTATGATTAGCAGACTGTGCGTAACCTGACATGTAGCCAAGAACTTCTTGGTCATGGTTGTCAGCAAGACGATAAGCAGCACGATTGGTTGCAAGATCCATGAAGTTCACATGTGAATGTGCTTCTTCAATATCATCCATTTTAAAGGCAAAGTAGTTAGCTTTATCAATGACTAATGAGAAATCCTCATCGTCCAAATCTTGTGCGGTAACACTCGTACCACGTGAATATGAACTTACAGAAATTTCTGGTTCTTTAATAATTTGGACAGTATCACCTTGTGAGGCAATCTCTCCCATGTAGTCAGAGTTTGTGATATCACCACAAACAGTACTCTTGCGGAAAGCAAGCTGTACTTTTTTGGAATAGATTACTGGGCTAAAATTACCATTTGGTAAATTCCCATAACCTGTTGCGGTTGTAAAAGCCATAATAGATCCTCCTATAAAGTTTAGGCTTTGTTGAGCTAAACATTATCTGAAGAGGCTGATTGTTTTCTAGGGTGCATACTATGATCAACTGGCCGGTCAATCTAAGTACGGGCCTATACTTAATACAGGTAGTCTTAGTTAGTTTGTTTGAGCTTTAGTGAGAGGGTTAGTAAAGAAGGTAGACCTAATGGTGGCTTCTGAATACTAACCCCTAGTTATACTAACAAATTTACATTTGTCAAGTGTATATTAACGTGCATTACCAGATAAATCATAAATAAATTTACCAGTTCTAATTGCATTAGTAATTTCTTCTTCTTGCTTCTCATATTCTTGTGCAGACATTTTAGCAATCTGAGATTCCGTAAAGGAACCTGCAGCTTCTTCTGCGTCAATCTTGGCTTTAGAAGCTTTCTTAACGGTACCAGCAGCAGCCTTACGCTTTGCTGCATAGTCACTCTTAGTCATACCATTGTCTACTTTGTATAGATCAATAACACGAATTACTGAAGCTGCATCATCCGAGTTCTCATAGAGAGCATCTTGGACCCACTTAGGTTGATCATCAACCCAGTCATGAAAATCATCAGCCTCACGTAGCTTATCAAAGTCGGGATGAGAAGTACGTATGTCTTGCTCTGCAGAGGAACGTGTCATTTCTGCTTCCTTGGCATCTAACTTTTGCAGACGGTCTTCTGCTTTGTTAAACATTTCCTGAGCTTTCTTAGCAGCAATGGTTTCTACAATGCTGGCTACGTCAGGAAACTCTGCAGCCCATGTCTCAATGTCTTCATCTGATTTAGGAGGCCGAATGTTTTCCTGACCTAAACGAGCTTCTAGTGCAGAAAACTTTGACTCCCATTCTTTTTCTTTCTGTTGCATGTGACGCCGTACATCACCGTAACGTTTTTTAAAAGATTTTTCTTCACGGCTAAGGTTCTTGTCTTCAACCTCTGGTTCTTCTTCAGTAGCTTCTACTGCTACCTCTTCTTCCTCTTGGGTTTTACCCTCAAGTTCTTGAATTTCTTTTTCGTCTTCTTCAATCCGCCTACGGTTACGGTTATTGTGGTTAGGGTTTACGAACCCTGCAGTCTTTGGTGATTCCATAGTTTGTAGTTCAGGCATATTGTTTCCTTATGTTGGGGCCAGCCGTAGCTGGGTAGCCTTATTGTTACTTTTTCTTTCGTTTCTGTACTAAGCCGCCTTCTTGATAAGCAGATCGTCCACGGCCAGTTCCGCCCAAACCTGATTTTGTTGGGCCTGAACCTCTGTCAGTTTGTCTACCAGTAAAGGTACCAAAGTTACTAGACCCACCACCACCTTCATCTCCACTTCTAAAGTCTGGGCCATCGTCGCCTCTTTGTCTCTTATTTTCTGCCTCTATTGCTGCTTGTCTTCTTTGTGCATCTATTGAAGCTTGTCTAGCCTGTGCTTCAGCAACTTTTCTATCATACTCTTCTTTTTCAAAAGCACGTTGTCTTTCTGTATCTCTAGAAGTATTAATAAGTTTTTGAAGCTTTTGTTTAGCAGCAAGTTTTTCTTTTGCATTTTTACCTTTACTGTCATAAACTTCCATAAACTCTTTCATGTCTTTTCTCTCAACACCTAAAGCACTGGCAGCGTAGTTTAACCCTGTGCCTATACCAAATGTTCCTGAAAATCCATCGCCAAATTTCTTTTCATAGTCTTCAAGTATTCCACCAATTTGATTTACATTTTCTGTTTGACCTAATGCTGCAGCAATCATTCTTGATGCTTTTAATCCTGCTACATCTTGAGTTGCATCTACCCTTGCACCTAAAGACCCTGCTAAAGCAAAAGGAGCAGCGCCGGGAATCATAGCTGTTGCTAAACCTACGCCTTTTTTAATATCCTTTGTAACTAGACCAGTATTAAAGGTATTAGCAAACTTTAGTACATCTTTAGGGTTATTCCAATTTACACCTTTACCGTCATTAAAGTCAGAACCAAAAGGTGTTGAGGAAGTAGGATCAGTTGGTGGTTTAACTGGCCCTTCTTCTTTAGGTACACACATCTGTTTGTCTTTGTTATAGACTTGACCCATAGGACACACAGGGTCTGGGACATTAGCTGTTACTGTAGGTGCTGCAGCTTCGGGTGTACCATAGTCACCTGTTGTTGGTTTGTAATCACCTACATCATAGAATTGATTTGCAGAAGTATCATCTTTCTTAGTTGTATCACCAAAGACACTCATACCTAAGAAATCAGGGGGATGATACCCACCGTGTTTATAACCTACAACACCACCCTCATTAGCCATCATAGGTTGTTCTTGTTGCATTGCTTGTTCAATAATACTATTTAAGTCATCATCACTAAGCTCTGCTTGTTGTGGCTCTATAGGCTCACCGCCAATTCTACCATCAGCATCCATCTGTGTCAAGCCCATTTTTGCTTGAGTACGTAAATCCTCAAAGAATTTTACACCGTAGTAACGAACAACATCAGCAGGTACAACGTATTCACCTTCGGATAAACGTGCAGGGATATCATCACGTACTTCTACAGGTAGAGAACCGGGGGGTACATCATTACCTGACACTGGGTCTACTGTCTCTGCTTGCCCAAAGCTCATTTCCATTTGGTCTTTCATTGCTACCCCTCCTTGGGCAAACTTTGCATTTCTGTTAAACTTTTCTAAAGGATTAAACTCTGCATCTTTATATCTAATAACAGCAGAACTGTTTACGCCACCACCTTCAGGTCTATCTACCAGCATAGCATAGCTAATATTTCTTTTATCTTCTACATTATTAATATAAGGGACATGGGTGTAACCCTGTTCAGCAAGACGCCTTCTTACAATTTGCATTTTTTCAAAAACTTGTCCGTTTTTTATTTTATCCATTTCTTTAACTAAGAAAGTATTTAAACCTTTTTCTGTCCAAGGTTTTTTGCCATCTAAAAAAGGTTTGTTTGTTTTTAATCTTAATTGATAAGTTCTAGAGCCTTCCATTTCAGGTAAACCTTTTTCAAAACTAAGGTCAGAAAAACGATCTGCTGCAGCTTTAGTAGTACCTACATGAACACCTAAAAAATCATGTGCATTGTTTTTATTATTAAAAGTTAAACCTTCATTATCAAGAAGTTCTTGTAAAGTTATACCTTTATCTGCAGCTCTATCAGCAAAAACTTCGTCAGGAAGTTTAAAAACTTCAATCTCTTCATTAGGATTATACCTTCTTGTAGAATGAAAACCTATTTCAGTATAACCTAAATTTAATGCGGCGGCTGTTTGAGCAGAGTTTTGTTTACCTTTACCCTTGCCCATTTGTTCATACCTAAGTTTTCTTTCTAGTGTACCTACAGGACTTTGTTGTATCTTGCCTTCAATATCTTCAGCTACCTCATTTGCTCTAGCCATAGCAGAATTAACTTTAGATAAATCTATTTTTCGTGATGCATTAGTCCCTATATCTACAGCACCTTCAACTACATTTCCAATTACTTTACCTGCAGGGAGTATTCCAGAAGCAATAACAGCATCTCCTAGTACAGACTCTCTTGCTTTAGTTACTTGTTCTGGTGTAGCATTATTGTAATCTGTTTTAAACATTTCTTGTAGACGTGTGTCTAAATCTTTAAATAAAAAGTTTGTAGTACCAGTGGCAAATTCTTTAAAACCTTCTTTGGTAGTTTCAATAGGTGCAGAAATAAAATCTTTAGCACCCTCATACATGCCAACACCCATCTTTTTTAAGAAGGCTGCTTCATCTTGATTAAACTGTTTACCTATTTTTTCTCCAAGACTTTCATACTCGTTGTCTAAACCAATAAGATTGTCAGCTATAATTTCTCCATAGCCCATACCTTTAAAAGCTTGCCCTGTTTGATCTTCTACAGAACCGCCATTAGCAAACTTTCTTTCACCTTCTTGACTTCTTACAGTCATCTTCTTTCTGTAATCATCTTTTTGTTTTTTCATTGCGTCTTTAGCAGCTTTATCTAAACCTTGAAAAGCTTTGTTTATAAACTCATTACTAAGACTGGCTCTAAGATTGCCACCAAGGTCATTAAAATCCCCTGAAAATTCAATGCGACCAGATTTTTTTGACTCTCTTAAATCTTCAAGAGGAACAAATTGTATAGCTGCATTTCTATCTCCCCCACGAAAAAGGCCCATGTTAGGTGGGTTTCCTTCTGCATCAAATTTTGGAGAATTAAATTTTGCATCTGGGCGGTCTCTAATTTCATTTATAGTTTCTGCAGAAAATTTATGTCTAGGGTTTCGGCTAAAATAAATGTCTAGTAACCCTGCTGCTTCTCGTCCATATTTTTCAATCCAAGCTTTTTGATCTTCTTCAGAACCTTCTAACTGCATATCACGTAACAGTTGAAATCCCCTGTGACGAGCTTCATGTGCTATAATTTCTTTAGAGCTTCCAAGTTTAACTCCATATTTTATAATATCTTTTTCTATATCTAATCTATCTGGCCCTGTTTTTGTATACCCGGGATTATACTCAGCATTAGCATCTGTAGTTGTTGGTCGTTTTGAACTCCAAACATTTTGAATTTGATATTTATCTGGTTCTTGAAGTCTGATTCTATCAGGGTCAAATCCGTATTGAGCTATAGGATCATCAAGATAAGTAAGTATTTCTCTGAACTTAGATTTTTCTGGGTTCTTTCCCCCTATAAAATCTTTTTGTTCTTGAGTCATCTGACCAACAAACTGTGGTTGCATATCAGCAGTAAGCTCTAAATCACCCATAGTTTTTATTTGATTTTTTCTTGCCTCTTCTGCCCTTCTAATTTTTTGACGGTTAGGGGGAAATAAAGATGTTTTAGGAGCCATTAGCATTAACCTTTAATCTAAGTTGCTTTAAAGCTTGCAAGGCATAAATCTGTCCTTGCACCCTGTACATAACATGCTGTTCATCTGATTGGGCAAACTGTTTGTAACTAGCTTGAATGCGTTCTTCTAGTTCAGCTTCAAATGCATTCCATGCTTCTGAGTTATTTACTAATAGTTTTAAACTCACTGCATTGGTCCTTGTCCAGTATTAGCTGAGAAGCCCTGTTCTCCCGGCTGTGGTGCTGTGCCTGTACCTATGGTACCCCCACCGCTGCCTTGGGTATCTTGTACCTGTGCGCCTGCTGGTGGCTTCTGTGGGCCTCCTTGTGGAGCTGCCTGTGGTGGACCTGCTTGTGGTGGCGGTGGATTCTCTTCACGAAACTTCTTAAGTAGTTCAGCTTGTATAGCAGCATCACCCATTGAGTTGACCAATTTGTCAGGATCAAGGTCCATAGACTTAGCAATCTCACGCACGATGTAATCCATCTTAGCAAAGGGTGCTAGTACAGGGTTCTGTACCACACCAAGGAATTGCATTAAGCGTTGACTACGTACCTCATTAGCCATAAGACTTTCAGTACCACGTGCTTTAACTTCAAGGTCGCCCTTGATTGCATCATCGTAATCAAACTGCATGTTAAAGTTAAAGAATGCTTTAGCTAGTGGTGCTAGTAGGTAATCATCTACATTTTTTACTACATTCCGTATAGAACCATTAGCAGCAGACATGAGCATGCTAATGCCAGAAGCTGTACGTCCGACACCTTGTACTCCTGTCTGACCGTGAGCAAAGCTGGGAAAGCCTGTACTCTCGTCTGCTAATACACGTGCCTTATCAAACATCTGCATGTTCTCATTGGATACGTTGGGGAACTTGGTGCCAAAGATAGCTTGTCCCGGCGCTCCGCCTTGGCGACGAAAGACTTTGCCGGGATATACTGAAAGGTCTTGGCCGGGAACTAGGTTAGTCTCGTCCACTTCAATCAACATATTACCAGACAGAGCAGCATTGTCAACAGCCATACGCATAAAGCCATTCATTAGTGTCTGTGTGTCATCCATGTTCTCAGCAATGCCTACACCAAACAGGCTGTATGGGCTTACTTCATATGGTACTGCATAATAGGGAATGATAGCAGGAGTAAATGGGTTCATAACTAAACGCAATACCTTACCATTGCATACCCATATGTTTACACTGACTTGATCCATGTCAGATAGTTCAGAAGGAATGTCTATATCGTGTCCTTCAAGAACCTCAGTGTCTACGTTACCCCAGAACTCAAGGACTTCAAAGCGTTCAGCTTTAGATTCCTGAGCATCATCTTCCATAGCTTGCTCCCACCATTCTTTGGTGTAAGACTCACCGTCAGCTATGGCAAGGTCTATAGCATTACTTCTAAAGAAAGGCCGTCTTTTAAGATTACGTATTTGTGTACGTGACATTTTGTGACGTTCTACAACGTACTCAGCCTCATCCATGTTAGCAGCATCAGGGTCAGGGTAGAAGTTCCAAAGAGATACACTGGAAGTCTGTGGGATAGTTTTAATAGTAGGGCTATACTCACCCTCTTCATTCCAATTAGGATACTCTCTGTCTATAGCAAACGG
>Ga0222711_1000355_pt1 | contig 13867 bp, 18 predicted proteins | sample AntAcemetage1699_FD_179814 | JGI IMG/M metagenome (GOLD analysis project Ga0222711, IMG submission 179814) | Saline water microbial communities from Ace Lake, Antarctica - #1699 | ecosystem: Environmental > Aquatic > Non-marine Saline and Alkaline > Saline | place: Antarctica: Ace Lake...
CCTTGCGTTCGAAGTGCCGTCAGAAGACCAGTCGCTCCATCCCAAGCCCGCGTCTCCGTCATCAACCGTTGGTTAGCGAGCCCGGCGGAAAGCACGTCGGTAGGGCAGGCTTGGGAGACTGCACCGATTTCTTTGCACGCGCTTCCGGCCCGCGTCTTCATCCAGCCAAATTTGACTCCCTCTTAAAAGGATAAGTTCGACATGAAGCTCCTCCGTCATGGTCCGAAAGGGCAGGAAAAACCCGGAATACTCGACGACGAAGGTCGCTGCCGTGATCTCACGGGTGTCGTGGACGACATTGGCAGGGTTGTCCTGTCTCCAGCCAGGCTCGAGGCGTTGCGCCACCTCGATCTGACATCGTTACCTCTCGTGGAGGAAGGTTTTCGCTATGGTCCCTGCGTGGCTGGAGTGGGCAAGTTTATCTGCATCGGGCTTAATTATGCTGACCACGCCGCCGAGGCGGGCCTACCCCTGCCAGCGGAACCCGTCGTGTTTCTCAAGGCCAACAGCGCCATTTGCGGACCGAACGATACGGTACTCATCCCGCGTGGGTCGACCAAGACGGACTGGGAGGTCGAGCTTGGCGTGGTTATCGGCACGGGCGGCAAGTATATAAACGAAGCACACGCCCTGAGTCATGTTGCAGGCTACTGCGTCATCAACGATGTGTCCGAGCGAGAGTTCCAGATGGAGCGTGGTGGCACATGGGACAAGGGGAAGGGCTGCGATACCTTCGGTCCGATCGGACCGTGGCTCGTGACCTCTGACGAGGTCTCCAATCCTCAGAATCTTGACATGTGGCTCGACGTCGACGAGACGCGTTACCAGTCTGGATCAACGCGGACCATGGTGTTTGGCGTCGCGCACATCGTCAGCTATCTCAGCCGCTTCATGAGTCTGCAGCCGGGCGACGTGATCAGCACGGGCACTCCGCCGGGAGTCGGTATGGGTCATCGCCCACCCGTATACTTGCGACCCGGTCAGGCGATGCGTCTCGGCATCGACGGGCTTGGCGAACAGCGCCAGCAAATCGAAACGGATACTTGAGACAAGTCGCGCAGAAAGGGCGATCATGTTTGACCAGCTCCGGTTTGCAAAGGTTTCCTGATATAAGCTCAGGAAACACTGATCATATCCAGAAAATGAAGATGGCAGCGATGGCTGACATGAAGGTGTGGGCGCAGCGGTCGTAGCGGGTATGGATGCGCCGCCAGTCTTTCAGTTTGCCGAACATATTTTCGATCTTGTGACGTTTTAGGTAGAGTGCCCTGTCGTGCGGTAGCTGGATTTTTCTGTTTTATTTTAATGGGATGCAGGCTTCGATATCTCGGTCAGCCAAGGCGTCTCGCAGCCAGTCAGCATCATATCCTTGGTCGGCCAGCAAGGCCTTGGTGGGCGGCAGCGATAAAAGGGGGCGAGTCCGGCTCAGTGCTAAATCCTACGTTAGCGCGCTGGACGAACGAAACGCCCCTACCGTTTGCTGTGTTTTGATTGTGGAATGAGATTAGAAACAGTTTTTTCCAAAAAATTGCTGGTTTTTTGGATGTGTCTCAAACCTGCGTTTGTGAAACTTCTGAGCATCAGGAGCCACATAATCAGTTTTTATAACAGCCTGTTAGATGACGGAAATATCCCTTGCCGTAGGATTTAGCACTGAGCCGGAGCAGACCCCTAAAAGCCGTCGCTGCTCCCGACAAGACAAAAACACATTCATCTTCGTGGTGATGGCAATGATGTTCTGTCGTTTCAGATGGGCAAACAACATCTCGACCTTTTTGCATCGTCGTGTACTCTCATCATATTGTCACGTGTGGCGCAGATCGCGGACCGTTTGTCGTGCGCCTTCGTCAAGGTGACGGGTGACAGTCCGCGATGGCCCGCTGGTGCAGGCCTTGCGGATTGGGCAAGCACCACAGTTTTTGGCGCTGGCTCGGTAGCGTTTGACACACGTGTCCTCATCTATGGACCGCAGTGTCAGCGCGTGACATTATTCGTAGACCCTGAAGAACAGAGCCGCAACAATTGGATGTGGCGGAAGTTTTTCACCAGTATCGAGCGTTTTTGGAACGTCAGCCCCCTGCCCTATTTTACGCTTTCACAAACCCTATTCAAAATACCAGAGGTTGTTGAAGGTAAATGCCCAGCTTGCCGCCTACCCTTTCAACAGGCCAAAGAACCGTCTGCGCGGCTTAGCTACCTTCTCTCGCTGATCTGTCAGAACAGCCAAAGCCTGCATGTGTTCGCGACTACGCCGTTCGGCTTCTACTTTCAGGTCTTCCACCTGACCGACCAAAGTTTGCCGCTCACGCTCATGCATGGCATCTAGCTTGTCCATTTGTTCGCGCAGCATCTTAACTTCGATCAATAGCGCGCTGTTCCCAATAGGGTTTTCTTGGGTTTCTATTGAGGTTGCACCTTGGTTTTCTGGTGCGTTCTGCAACGGGTTGGCGTCCATCCACCTTTGAAGCTCAGAAGGATCAATTTGCCATCTGCCTTTATCGTCTTTTTCTGCTGAAATTTGCCCATTTTGAAGGGCTTTTGACATAGTTCCCTTTGCCCTACTTGCGTGCTTAGCAGCCTGTCCTAGCGTGAGTTTCATAGTGTTCATCACCTGTATTCTTTAGGGTTTCTCATCGGGCTTTTACCGTTCACGGTAACGGTTTACTGAACGCTTGGGAAGGGCAGGGGGGTAGTTCTAGCTCAAGCCCGCCTGATGGTGTTTGGGCTGACCTCGAACAGTCGTGCCAGCTCTGCAATGCCACGGCCTTCTTGGTCGCGCATACGTGCGACTTCTGCGCGGCGCTCTGATGACAAAGCGGAAGGTCTGCCCCCGATGCGCCCCCGCTTGCGGGCGGCGGCAAGACCTTCTTTGGTCCTCTCGGATATTCGCTCTCGCTCGAACTGGGCGATGGAGGCAAAGACGTGGAAGACAAGCCGCCCGGCTGGTGTCGTGGTGTCGATGTCCTCGGCCAAGGATCGAAACCCTGCACCTTTTGCGCCTACCGCCTCAACGATGCTCAAGAGGTCCTGTAAGGATCGGCTAAGACGGTCATACTTGGTCACGACAACAACATCACCGTCCCGCAACTGCTCGATCATGCGGTCCAGCTCAGGGCGGGACTTCTTGGTGCCGGTGATTTTCTCTGCAAAAATGCGATCAGCGCCAATCGCCTCAAGGGCGGCAGTCTGGGCATCAAGATGCTGATCTTCTGTAGAAACACGCGCGTAACCGATGATCACTGATATGACCCTTCCAAAAACGTTCAACAACTACTTGGGTTTTTGGCGGCGTCAATCGGGGTGTTTTGCGGATGTTCCAAAAACGACCGTTTGTTGAACGCTCAAAAAGGTCCTGCACTCAAATCCGGCTCTGGCTTTTGCAGAAGCTCACGAACACCGTTTCGATGTTTCTTGCGCCCAGCTTGATACTCTTTTGCGAACAGAACGAGCGGAACGCATCCGCGAGCTTTCCGTGATCCCAGTTGCAATTCTCACGGGCCAGCTTCTCCCATGGATCGGTGTATTTGACGCTTCCGGCTTCAGGAAAGACCAACCGTTCTTTGGCTTCTGCCCGTCTGCCCTTGCGAGCAACAGAATGGGCCGCCTGTTCCCGCTTGGCGTCTTCAAGCGCCTCTTTGATTTCCCATGCCAGTTCGACTTCGGTAGTCTTACGGCGTTCCCGTTTGGTAATGCGGTAGCTAACCCGAAAACGGCTCGATTGATTGACCTCATCAATGGCGGCGTCGAGAGAGTATTTTTTGAAATCAGGCCATCGTGCTAACTTGCCTGTCTGGACGCCAAGGCGGGCGCGGAGCTCTTCCACGGTGAAGCGTTCTATCTGCCGTTCACGGGCCGCACGGAACGAAATCATCTCATGCAGACGATGGGCGTAGCGCGAGGACATGGCAAGGCCGGCACGATAGTCCAGAACGGCGTAGAGGTTCGACTGCTCAACGATCTTGCGAAACTCATCATCAAATTTATAGCGCAGCTTGCCGTGGCCCTCGTCCGTGTCCACACGACCCACTGCGATCAGGCCATAGATGGCGGTATGTCCTTCGGTGGTGTTCACATGGCGCATGGTCACGCTGCGCAGCTCCTCGAAGAGCCGCACCACGTCTTCGTGGGTCAGATTGCGAAATCCTTTAACCTGCTTGAACGTCGCCAATGGCAACTCGTGCCACTGATCGTTGGCGATTTTACCGCCTGCATTTTTCATCAGAACATCTTGCAGCTTGAGTGCCTGCAAGCTGGGTGGATTGCGCAAAGCCCGCTCGCTGTATTGCCCATCGGCCAGCTCACCGGCTTTGCTTAATTTAGCCGGGTCACGACTACTCGTTTCTGCGCTGTTTACGGCATATCCCATAGCACGAGTTATACTGTGAGTTTATTATACGTCAATAACTCACAGTAGTCCCGAAAGCTCACGTATAGAGTCCCGAAAGCTCACGTAAGGGTCCCGAAAACTCACGCCTAACTCGATTAATTTATTATTTTCATATAGTTACAGACCTCTGTAATAGAGAAACCTATAGAAATAAGGGAACTGCGTTCCTCTTGTTAAAATTACAAGGTGGATTTGCTGCTTTTGGTGAGGTCAGCACGTCCTATCGTTCGTTTTCATAGTCCCGTTCACGATCATCAGGAAAGTGGTTCCTGACCAGATCACGAGCATCGCTCATGAGGTTATTGGTTTCTCCAGACGTCTCATAGCCTTTGGCGAAGTTGTCATACTCAACGATCCCCAAAAGCTGGGCCGCAAAGAGGGGTTTGTCTGTGATGTGCGAGATGGCCCGCACATCGCCCTGCCGGAAACGGTCGTATTGCGCGTCAGTTGTGGCTTCCCGCAACAGACCCAGAACCTCACGGGTTCCTTCGGCGGTGTCCGCCAGATCATAGCGTTCAGGGCTACGGGCCTCCCATGCGCCAAGGCGCTCGATGGCATGAGAGACGCGGGCTTTCTCGGCAGCTTCCGCGCGGTCGCTGATTTTACGTTCTTCGGCCAAGCGGTCCTGCTCGATGTGCCAAAAGCCCTTCGCGCCCATGTCTTCCAGCATCCCGTCCACAATCTGGCGGGTTTCTTCGGGGAAGTTACGGCATTTTGCCAAGTAGTCCTTCTGAAAGCGGGCGATAAGGTCTTGCCGATCACCGCCCTCATAGTCGGCTACTCCGTGTGCAAACTCCAGCAAGTGCCGCCTGTCGCGTTCGGTTTTGTGCTTTGCCTCACTCGCCTCAAGTTTCAGTTTGGTGTCTGCTAGCAGCAGCCGGATATCACCCATCTCGTAGGCTTTGTTCTCCAGCTGACGGGCTTTTTCATCCAACTCCTCTCCAAACCCGACAGTCATGGTCTTGAGAGCCTCTGTGTGGGCCTGTGAGGCCCTTTCGTGGTATTCGGCGTCCGTTTCCTTGCCAAAGACCCCAAGACGCCCTGTAGCGCGCTCCGGGAGGTCAAAGGAGAGGTTCTCGACAGCCTTGGCCCGACCGTAGAAACTTTTGATGGTCTCATGCCGCGCGTTTGACCGTTCGATCCCACGGTCCAGCCCGTGCCTGCGGCCCACCCGTTCAGCAAAATCGGTCTGCATTGCGGAGAGCTGGGCCTTGCCACCGACAAGCCCACGCGCGTTCAGTTTGCCGCGCTCATCAATGGGGATCAGCATCACCTGCAAGTGCGGGGTGGTCTCGTCGTTGTGGATCACGGCTGACAGGATGTTTTCGGCCCCGTGTTTTTCTTCCAGCCAGGTTAGGGCATCGCGCAGGTAGTCCTCGCTTTTGGTCTGACCCATCGCGGCCATCTTTTCGGGGGAGGCGGTGATTACATATTCGAGGGCGTGGACCGCGTTCTTACGGATCTTGTCCGGTGCGCGTTCCTGCCAGAGCTTCATCATCTCGTCAGCAGTCTTTGCTCCGGCCAGATGAATGTTGCGGTCGCGATCCTCGGGCCGTGCGTTTGCTGTGTCCCGTTCCCGAAGGTTATGCTGGGCGGCGGCAGCAACCTTACCCATACCGCTGATCTTGCTGACCCGTAGAATGGCAAAGCTGCGTGACCCCTTGGGCGGGCGAAGCGATCCACCGTTTTTACGCTGGTCCGGTTCGATCTTGCCCATCACGGCATCCACAGCGTTTGCCATCATCGCCCCCATCATTAAGAAAATGTGCACTCACTAGACAATTTGTCCTGCGTCCAAATTATCGCTCAGCTTCCAAGGAAGCAAGGCTGCACATTTTCTTGAGTGTGGGGGCGGTCAGTTCAGCGCCTGATCCACGGCCCCAAGCAGGCTGATCACGACAACAATGGCGATCATCACCCAAGGGCTTTCCCACCAGAGCTTTGCAGGTTCGGAGGTTTGCTGTTCGTCAGAGCTCATCAGTGAAACCCTTCATGTCAAAGTCTGGATCGACCGGGCCAAGATTGGGGACACGGGCTTGCAGCGGTTTGGTCCTGTCGAGGATGGACGCTTGGTTGAGCTGGTTCCCAAGGCCTGCTGGCTTCATATCACCCTTGGCAATGGCGAGGGCTTCGTTTGCACTCTGGATCAATTCTTTTACGAAACTCATTTGCTGTTCCTTTCGTCACCAAGACCTGGCCAGCGGCGGTGCGCTCTTTTGGATAGCTGCATTACTTCGTGTTCAGCATGGCGTCCCGCAAGATCGCGTTCATGCGGGATTGGTAGCCCTTGCCCTGCGATTTGAGCCACGCCAACACATCGGCATCGACCCGTGCCGTGATCTGCTTTTTGACTGGACGGTAATGTTCTGCCCGCTTCATCTCCCCAAGCTGCGCATCCGTCAGCTTGGGTATGTCGTCGTAATTGATCTGATCATCTGGCATCTCGGCCAGACGTTCGAGGTTTTTGCGCTGTGCCTTGGTCAGAGGCGGCAGCGTGTCCAATGTGTATTCAACCTTGCTCATATCGCATCCTTTCTTTCCGTGTGGCGCGCCGTGCTGAAATGATGTGGATCACTTCGACTGGCGCATCGGTCGGCCCCTCTTCCGCGAACGTGTGGGCCACCAGAAGGACAGTCACGCCACCAACCTGGCCCAGTGTCTGCCACCGCTGTTCGCCGTCCTCTATCCTGTCCTGCACGGACAGATGCAGCGGGTCGAGAAACACACGGGCGGCAACCTCGAAGCTGAGGCCGTTATGCTTGCGCTGGTTGCTGAGGTTCTTGGCCTCGCGCCATGTGAAACGTGGTTCTGTCATAAGATAATGTAACTACAATTATGTAGTTATTCAAGGGTTCAAAAACGGTCCTTTTTGGCACATAAGCAAACAACCCCGATTGACGCTGCCACAAACCCCGTTCAAAATCCAAACAGTTGTTGAAGGTTTGTGGAAGGGTCAGATCAGTGATCATCGGTTACGCGCGTGTCTCAACAGAAGAACAGCATCTTGATGCCCAAACTTCGGCGCTGGAAGCGGCTGGTGCAGAACGCATCTTTGCGGAAAAAGTCTCTGGCACCAAAAAATCCCGGCCTGAACTGGACCGCATGATCGAGCAGTTACGAGACGGTGACGTGTCCTCTAGTAAGACCGTTGTTAAACGTGCTGCCCTGCTCCGCCCCCAGGCACCGTCGCCACGGCCTAAACGAGGTCGAACACCCAAAGCGCAGCGACGGCGAGCGCAAGCAGAACGAGCGTCTCTATAACGACCACCACGAGGTGCCCGCCGCCTACCTCGGACAGCGTCCTGAGCGAGGTCTTGATGCCGAGTGCCGCGATGGCCGTGATCAGGCAGGTGCGAGAGACTAGCTCAACCTTTGCGATAACCGGAGCAGGAATGTCGACGAGGCTGCCACCGGTTAGGAGCACCAGAAATAGCACCATAAACCATGGCAGGAGCGCGATCCTGTCTTCTGCTCCTCCTGTTCCGGTCGCCCGCAGCACCATAACGATGACTATCAGAACCACAGGCAGCATCGCCACACGGAACAGCTTCACGATGGTCGCAAGTTCTCCAGCTTCGTCCGATATGGAGAAACCGGCCCCCACGACCTGTGCCACGTCATGAATCGTGGCCCCGATCAGAAAGCCCTGCTGGTGGTCGTCAAAACCAAGAAACCGAAACAGGAGCGGATAAGCAACCATCGCGATAGTCGACAGAGTCGTCACGGCCATCACGGTGAAAAGCGTGTTCCGCTCCATTTTCTTGTCCGGAGGTATGACGGCTGCGATGGCTAGCGCGGCAGAGGCTCCGCAGATCGCGACCGATCCTCCGGTCAGCAACGCGAAGCGCCATGGCCTGCCAAGAAGTGGCGCGACCACGAAGCCTGTTGCGATGGTCAGCGCGACGAGCGCGGCGATCGTTGCTGCGCCGGCAAGACCTACCTGCGCCAGATCCTCGATTGCGATCCGGATACCTAGCAGACCAACGCCGAGGCGCAGTATGAACTTTGACGCGAAATCGACACCGGCCTGGCATGACCCGTCCGCGTGCAGGAAGTTGAATGCCATGCCTTGTAGAACGTCAACCACCTTGTCCGCGCGCGACAACCATCTTGGCCGGTTTTCAGGCCGCTGAGGTTGGCGTGTCGTTCAATGTTTCTGGTTAGGTTTCTCCTTCGTTTTGTTTGTCTATAATGGTTGTCGCTGGGGCATCGGCCTGCGCCCTTTTGTTGGAGGCGGCGGTACGCTGACGGAAGCTTTCGGCGTTCATCTCGAGGATGGTCGCGTGATGAACGAGCCGGTCGATAGCCGCGACGGTCATGGCTTTGTCGGGGAAGATCTGATCCCAGCCGCTAAAGGGTTGATTGGCTGCGATGGCGATGCTGCGGTATTCGTAGCGTCGAGCGATCAGTTCGAATAGGACGCCTGTTTCAGCCTGATCTTTGTGGGCATAGGTGATGTCGTCGAGGATGATCAGGTCGAACTTGTCGAGTTTGGCCAAGGCTGCCTCGAGAACGAGATCGCGGCGGGCGGCCTGAAGCCTTTGCACCAGATCGCTGGTGCGGGTGTAGAAGACGCGGTGGCCTGCTTCGATCAGGGCATGACCAATTGCACACAGGATATGGGTCTTGCCGGTGCCTGAGTTGCCGATTGCAATCAGGTTGCCGCCACCGTCCAGCCAATCGCCGGCTGCCAGAGCCTCGATGCGGGCTCGCGGCAAGGTTGGCAGCGCCTTGAAGTCGAAGGTTGCCAGCGTTTTGCCTGCCGGCAGTTGTGCCTCGTTCAGATGCCGCCTTATGCGGCGCATGTCCCGCTCGGCCAGTTCATATTCCGCCAGAACGGCGAGGAAACGGGCGGCTGGCCAGCCTTCGGTATCGGCGCGAGTGGCAATCTCGGCCCAGAGTTTGTGGAAGCTGGGCAACCGCAGCGCGGTCAGCATGCTGGGCAGCGTGTGAATGTCGATCTCGCGGGCGGTCATGCGCTTGCCCCCAAGAGGGCATCGAAGCTGTCCAGAGAGGGATGGGCGACAGCCACATCTCTCGGCAATGCTGTGGCCTTTGGCACCAGCAGCAATACCAGTGCCTTGGGCTCCGGCACCCGGCCTGCGTCGAGGTCTGCTGCCAGCAGATGCGCCAGTTCCGCCTCACAGGCTTGTTCATGTGCGATGAACAGCAGATCGACCATCCGACGGCAGGCATCCCGTCTTGGCAGTTCCCGCTGCAAGACCTTCCATGTCGCGGCGTATTCTGTCCGGGGGAACAGGCTGTCGCGGTAGATCGAACTCCACAGCGCTTGTGGCTTACGCCGCAAGGCGTGGATAACGTGATGATAGTTGATGATATGGACGCGCTGGCCATTGTCGCGCCCACGAGCCCGGGGATGGGTCACGACGAGAGTGCCCCCCAAGAACGCCTCGATGCGATCATCATAGAGGTGAACCCGCAGACGCTGACCGATCAGCTGTGATGGCGCGCTATAGAAAATGCTCTTGATCAGGAACCCACCCGTCCGGGTGACCGGTGCCACAATCTCAGTGAAGTCTGTCGTCCGCCGTTGCGGCAAGGGCTTCAAATGCGTCCTTTCTGCCTGAACGGCAGGCACCCGTTGCTTGTTGCGCCTGGCAACCAGCATGTCGACAAAGCGCCGGTAGTCTTTGACGCATGCGAAGTCGCGGCTGCCGCGCAGTATCAACGCCTGATTGATTGCGGACTTTAGGTGCCGGTTCTGGGATTCCACCGCCCCGTTCTCGTGGGCCTCGCCGCGATTGTTGCGACTGGCATCCATGCCGTAATGGCCGACAAAGGCATCATAGCGCTTGGTCATATCTTCGCGTTGATCGACAGTCAGATTACGGAAAGCGGCTGAGAGACTGTCGGTGCGGTGGTTTTGCGGCACGCCGCCAAGCGACCAGAGGGCCTGCTGTAGGTTCTCGGCCAAGGCCGTGAAGCTTTCGCCGCCGAGAACCACGCCGACATGTTCCCAGCGGCTATAGACCATGACGAAGTGATAAAGCAGGTGCGCGAACGGCTGGCCTGCGATTGTCACGCCCAGCTCGTCAGCATGGGTGAAGTCGGATTGGCCCATGTATCCTGGCTCCGGCGTCTGGCGGAATATGATGTCGCGCTCGGGGCCACTCAGCGCCCGCCACTGCCGCACCCGCCGCTCCAGAGTGCGCCGAATGCGATCATCAGGGAAGGCCAGTGGGTGCGCACTTTGAAGGTGGCGCAACAGGGTGACCGCCTGCAACGCGCTGTCCTTCTCAAGCAAAGGAAGAAGATCGGTCTCCCAATAGTCTTCAAGGGGATCGGCAACCGTGCGCCCGTGGACGATCTTGCGATGCGAAGGCGGTATCGGGTCGGCATCGAAGCGTCTGGCGGTCCGTTCGCTGAACCCGGCGCGGGCAGCCGCCGTGCGCTGACTGTGATTTTGGAGGTCGGTCATATATACTCTCAATTGCTGGTCGGTGATGGGTTTGTAGGCCAATCCGGGTCCTCCGTTTGAAGGCAGAAGATCCCAGTTTACCAACCCGCAGCGACCTGCACCTATTCCCAAAATCAATCAGGCCGGTGGGGCTGCCCTCCAGACGGGCATGCCCGTCTTCCGTCCAGACCCACCGGCCAAGGTGGTTGTCGGCACCGGCCAAGATGGTTGTCGCTCATCAATGCCTAGAAGAAGGGCGAACAACATCACCGGGGCATCGTAGTGCATGCCGAGAAAGCCTGCTGCAGCTCCCACCATGACGCTGAGAAGAAGGCCGGGAAGAAGCGGCAGCGCCCAAGCGCGCACGCGGGACAGGTAAGTCATTCTGCTCCTCGGACAAGAGAAATGCCCACTCCGGGACGTGGTGCGGCGCTTAGGCTGAATGAGAGAGTTTCATCATCGGGAGCGCGCGATGCCCCAGGGCCTTGGCTACGGAGGATCAGGACGGCGCGGCCTGGTCCCCAGACTGAGGATATCTGCTTGGGCAGGCGACCCGCACGCCCGAGTCGAGCAAGGCCCGCCTTGGTCACGACGCAAGTTCCTGCGAGGTTATCATTTCGTACCATTTGTCTCAGTTCCCGGAAAATAGAATTTCGATATCCTCGCGCGTGAAACCGGCACCAAGCGCGAACTGCAGAAGCAAGCGCGCCTTGACGGGACCATATGCATCTCCGCCGATCAGGCCACGGGATAGTAGATCCCGCTCGGATCCTGCGAACCCGTAGGTTTCGGAAAGAACCGGGCCTTTGAGGACGCGAGTGCTGAGTACCGTCACAACAGCCCCCGCCAAGGTCTCAAGCGGCGCGACGCAGGCCTGCGGCACGTGGCCAGCCCCCATCCCCGCAATCACCGCGCCCTGATAGCCGAGATCAGGAAGCGCGGCCAGCAGACGTCCGTCATCGCCAAGACCAAGCTGAACCACTGCCACGGGCGGTGGAGACGAGACGGGCATGAAGGGTGCTTGCAACAGACGTATCGGGCGCATGGCCAACCTGAAACGTCCCTCAATCACGTTCCCGACCGGACCATGGGGGGCCGAGGTGAAGGATGAAGGCAGACTGGTATGCGCCTTACGGACATACTGCGCTGCATGTACCTCATCATTGAGCACGACGAGAACGCCAAGATCGCGCGCCTCCCGGGAGGTCGCGACGGTTACGGCCGCCGACAGATTCGCGGGTCCGTCCGCACCTGGCGTTTCTGGACCCCGCATAGCGCCCGTGACCACTACGGGAAGGCCCGGGGCCAGCAGGCAGTCCAGAATGAAGGCCGTCTCTTCGATGGTGTCGGTTCCCTGCACGATGACTGCACCGTCGATGCCGCTTGCCGTGCGAGCGTTGATCAATGCCACAACCTCGTTCAGATGACCGAACGTGAGCGATGCTCCCGGCAGCTGGAACGGCGAGACCGCGTCCAGATGCGCGACCCTGTCCAAGCCCGGGACTGCGCGCAGAAGGTCATCGGCTGACAGACTAGGCGCGATACCGCCGGATGTGGTCCGGGTCATGGCGATGGTGCCGCCCAGAGCGATCACTAGGATTGTCTTGATGCTCATGAATTCCCCTAATGCATTACTGATTGTGCCGGCGTTTACGCCTGCGTGTGGAAGGGCAACCCAGCCTCGTTTCGAGGTCCGTGTTCCCAGCGCGCGCCACGACTACGCCCCATCCGTGTCGCGCGTCCAGTCCGCGGGAGCCAGGACGCCACATTCCATGCACAGATCGAGCAGGTCAGCGATGTCCGGCGGCGCGAGAGGAATTCCTTCCTCCAAACGTTCGGCGCGAAGCTGCCAGCGCCGCGCCCCCGGCATCCTGGGCCTTGGGGTGCCCTCGCGCATCGGAAGTCCCTGAAGACGATCGGCGAGATCTGCCAGCCTCAAGTTGAACAGTGCGGCGCCCAAGGCATGTTCTAGGTCAATGGCAAGCATGAAATGGGCTGTAGCCTCGGGCTGATCGGGTGAAGCTTCCTTGGAACCTACCAGGTCCGCATAGGCGCCCCCGGTCAGGACCCCCGTCAGGACTTCGACAGCGCTCAGCAGCGCAAAGCCCCGCGCACCGCCGAAGGCGAGAAGAAGGCCCTCGAGGGCAGCCTCTGCCTCCGTGGTTTCGAAGCCATTGCGATCAAGGGCCGTGCCGGGTGGAATCATCTGGCCCATGCGCGCAGCACGCACGATGTTCTGGCGCGAGGTGACGCTTAGGGCGAGGTCGAGTTCGAACATGCTGCCGCTCGCATAGGGAGCAGAGATTGCCAGCGGGTCATTGCTGAAGATTGGTTGCAAGGCACCGTCGGGTCCAACCATGACCTGCCCGTTCGATGTGACAAGACCCACCATCGAGGCAGCCGCGATATGGGACGCGTAAAAGCCCGCAAAACCGAAATGGTTGGAATTTCGCACCAGCGCGATGGAGACACCAGTATCCCGGGCCTTTGCGATGACAGCATCTGCGGCAACCTGCGCAACATACTGCCCGATGCCATTGCGCCCATCAACGCGCAGGACTGCGCCGTGCGCCTCAATGACAGGCTCGGCAAGGGCGTCGACACCGCCCACGGCGACCCTAGCCAGGTAAGGTCGCAGGCGACGCAGGCCATGAGTGTCCACGCCGCGAAGATGTGCCTCCACGATATGGCTCGCGAAAGCCGCAGCCGCTGGCTCGCCCACCTGCGCGGCGCGCGCGCAGGCGACGATCACAGCATGCAGGTCCCCGCTCGTCACGAGGACGTCTTTTCTGCTTTCAACCATCTTCATTTCTCGCTTTGGCTCACCACCTCAGGCATCTTCGTCGTGCTCAAGCCAACGTGACTGGGTCTCTTCGGCAATGGCGTAGGCCTTCGTGCCTGCGTCGATGGCGCCGGAATAGCGCGAGAAGAACAGGTGGCCGTCTACAGGTGCAACCAGTTCCTCGACCTCTTCGAGCGTCGCCATGTCGATGATGCGCCCCAGGACGGTACCCTTGGCCACGGGTTTGCCGAGCTCTGCCGGGCTCTGGAAACAGGATTCA
>Ga0222711_1000356_pt1 | contig 13827 bp, 26 predicted proteins | sample AntAcemetage1699_FD_179814 | JGI IMG/M metagenome (GOLD analysis project Ga0222711, IMG submission 179814) | Saline water microbial communities from Ace Lake, Antarctica - #1699 | ecosystem: Environmental > Aquatic > Non-marine Saline and Alkaline > Saline | place: Antarctica: Ace Lake...
GTGTCTGCAAAATGTCTCTGGTTGCAGCTAGGTCTTTCATAACCTTGATGATGCGCTTACGCTCTAGCTCGACCCCAGCTTCGTAGCCTAGTGTCCAGTAAAGCTTGTTGCTGTCGTTGCTTTCATCAGCCAACTTGTGCCTCTCTAATTGTTATAATTAGCTCTGCAATGCCGTAGCAGACTGAGTGGTCGCATACGCCAGAATTGTGGAAGTCAAAACAAATGCGGGCCTCAGCCATTTTGCTGATGCGCTCACGCTCTGCCTCAACGCCGGCTTCACGGCCTTTTGTCCAGAGGATTTTGCCGCTTATGTCTTTCATTTCAATCATCCCTTAGCCTCATCACTTGCTAGAAAGTTAGCTAAGCTTCTGATCTTCTCGACACGAAAGCCCGACCAAGTTTTGCGGTCAGTGACAACTATCGGTGCAGTTGTGTGACCGATGAGCTTGAAGCGCTCTAGCGCCTCTGGGTGCTGCGTTAGGTCTACCTTGTCGTAGATAATGCCCAGCTTGTCCATAAGCCTTGTGGTGGCTGCGCACTGCACGCAGGATGGCGTTGTGAAGACTTGCACTGGGATTTTCATACGGAAGCTCCTGTCGTGTTTCGGATTTCTTCTTTTGCCCTGTTAATTGCAACGAAGGCGTGATCGTAACCCCTCGACTCAACCTTGGTGAGGGTCAGGTGTCTCTTTAGGCTTACCTCGAAAGACAGCTTTCGGGTCGCAAACTCTGCTCCGATTCGGATGCCGGCCGTGTAGGCTTCGTCAAGCTGCTTAGCAAAAAGCAATTCTGCAACTTCGTCTTTGAAGACTGACCAGTTTCTAATCTTTAACATTTTCTCCCCTTAGCTCTTTGGCTGCCCAACGAAAATGCTCCGCTGCGATTAGTTCGTCTCGGTTGTGCTTGATGTCAGACAGTTCGTCAAGTGCGTAAAGGCACGCTTCAAAGCCAAGATTAAACGCTGTCATTTCTAGCAGGTCAATATGATGTTCGACAGTCTGCCGGGTTTGCTTTAGCGCTGCCTCCATTCTGGGTCGCCTCCTGCAATCTTGTAAAGCTCGCTTCGGTCGATGCGAATAAGGCGAGGGCCAAGTCGGGTGCTGTCGATGCGACCTGCCTTAATGTAGTTGCGGATTGTGTTTGGGTGAAGTCCAAGCTCGGAGGCTGCCTCCTTGATCGTGACCATCGTGTCCTTGATGTTGGTTGTCATTTTTCTTTGTCTCCTAGTTGTAGCGATAGATAAATTACTCCGGCGGCCAGTAGCCAAAAGGTTAGCCCGACCATCTCCATTAGTTCACCTCGGCTAGTGCTTTGCGGAAGTTGCGGATTTGGTCGTTGACTGAGCGAATGAAAACGGTTGGGACGTTTAGTGCATATCCCTGCTTGCGCTGCTCTAGTGCTATCTGAAGTCTTGCCTCTAGTTCTTGCTTGTTCATTGTGTGTCCCTTCGTTGGTGTTTGTTGTAGTTCGATTCTACTATCGAATGACAACAAGTGTCAAGCTTATTCGCAAAGATTCTTAAAAGAATCTATAGAGGCGTGATGATGATTGTGCAACCGGGCTGTCGCTCGTCGGCGTAAAACTTGTAAGCGTGAAGCTCGACGACCTGAGAGTCGTCTGCCCAGACGTGCGAGTCCTTGGAGGTGTCTCCGGCGATGTTCTGCCCGATGCCGTCCAAAATACTTCGACATAATTTGTCAACGTCGGGAGGCACGATTGGGAGGAACCGCTTTTTTATTGTCACAGTCTTAGGTCGAGGCAAGAAGATTCTTACCTCGACCTTGACCGGGCCAGTCAGAAGCTCGTCGAGTTGTAGATTGTGACAGGCGACTGAGACTGCCTTCCGCCAAGGTTTCAAAGTCTTGGCAGACGCTTCGACTACTCGTCCATTGAAAACCCTCTTGGATCCTTGTGGAGCAGGTAGTCCGAAGACTTCTATTGTGAGCATTAGAACGGAGCGTCAGCCTTTAGCTGAGCGTTGTTGACGTGAACCGCTGCCGAGGTCTTAGGTTCGTTGTCTCGGTTTGTGTATTCCTCAATCTTGACCGACATATCTCCGGTGATTGTGAACGTCTGACCTTCTTCGACTCGCTGGTCAGTCCAGATTGTAAAGTAGCGCTTTGCTTCTTCACCGTTTCGAAGCTTGAACTCCTCAACAGCTCGGAAGCCGTAGCCCTCAATTATCTTAAAGACCTTGGCGTCCTCGATGATTATTTTTGCCATTTTGATTTACCTTTCGATGTGAGCAGGATTGCAGCAGTCACTCTTGCCACAAGTTCGAACCCCCGGAAGCACCGTGAGTCCGTCGTCGTGGATCGGCGTGACCATATCTTCCGCAAAGTGTCCGTGCCACACTATGCAGTTTTCTATCTTTTGTAATTTCCTTGCACGACAGGACTCGCAGCGTTCGTGCGTCTTACGGTTGGCGTTAGCCTCCCAAGTCCAACCGCAACGAGTGCATTGAGTAATCACAAAACCGATTATGACAGACAGCGCCGACAAAGTGCAATCGTGTTCCCGTGTTGGCACTTGGGAGCAGGAGCGCTCAGCGCCTCCTGTGAGCGTTGGTCAGCTAGGAACTGGTCTTTGTAAGCCAAGTCCTTGCTTCGTCGCTCCTCGGTAGCAACACGAGCCTCTGAGGAGGTTATGAAGTTTTCCCAAGCATCGGCGTTTAGCCAAGACGACGGGTACTTCGTAAACTGTGGCTTGCGATAAGGATCGTCCTTGTATGCCTTGACCCCAGCGATGATGCTTTCAAAGCTTGCTCTTTTCAAAGCGCTTCTAAAGTCTTTCACTGCTCGGCCCTTGTCAATCTTCTTTGGGTAAAGCTCCCAGAACTGGTTGAAGCTTTTTAGAAATTCTTCTTCCACTCTCGCATTAAGGTTTTCTTCTTCTGTTGTCTTCTCTAAAGAGTTGTCTTCTTTAAGTGCGTTGGCTGTTCCGTAGCGGAATGGCTCCGTAGCGGAATCACCAACGCCGGGGTTTTTTATCAGCCAAGACTTAGCAGCGAACCTGCCGTCTTCCCCTTTGGGCTGCCACACCTCAAGCCAAGCAAGGGACGTAAGCAACTTGATTGCTTCGTTGATTGCGAAGCGCCCCATCCCTGTTTGTCTTTCAATCTGCGCATAAGTTAGACCGTAGCCGTCTTCGTGGCTAAGCAGATAAGCAAGGAGCCGAAAGCTGTTTGCCGAATACTCTGGACTTCGCACGACCCAGTTTGGGAGGGCAACGAACTTTGCAGACTCCGCTCGATAGATCTTGTGTATTCCCGAGGTCATTGAACGTCCTCTTGCTTCTCGTACTCAGCCCAAGCCTCGGATGCAAGCTTGTCTCTGTCTCCGGCAGCGTAACGACCTGCGTGAAAGTAGATTTTCTTAAACCGTTCTGGTATCACTTTTAGGGTCTTGGTTATGACCTTGACCTCTGGCTTTGTGAAGTGGCTTCGGTAGCTTATGTTGTTGCGCTCTAGTTCCAGTTGTTGAATAAACTCGCTAAATGTTGGTTGCATTAGTTCCCCTTCTTCCATTCTGTTATAAATTTTGCACCTTTGGATAAGTTACAACTGGCGCACGAGGCTGTCAAGTTTCCGATTGAGTGAGTGCCGCCCCTTGAGATGGGGATAATGTGGTCTATGTGTTTACTGGGAGCACCGCAATAATTACAAGGAGAGGCGTATAGGTTTGCTATCTCTTTTTTAGTTACAAGATAAACGCCATTGCCCCGTTGAACAGCTCTCCGTCTTTGCAGGTTGACCCGGCAAGTTTCCCGATTAGCCAAAGCCCATTTTTTGTTATATGCTGCAAACTTTTCTGGGTTGTTTAATTTTCTTTGTTTGATACTTATTTTGTTTTTTTCAAAATTAAGTTTTCTACTTTTTTTTGCGGATTCTTTTACCTTTTTAGGGTTATTTATAACCCATTTATTTTTAGTCTCTTTAACCAACTCTGGGTTATCTGCCGCATATTTTTTAGAGATTGCGTTTAAGGCATCGGCATTTTTGATGTAGTAATCCTGCCGCAATGCTTTAACCCTAGATGAATTTTTAGAGGCCCAAGAAGCGGCGTTTTTTATAGCGCACTCTTTACACCTATAACTTGACCCCGTTTTATTTTGTTTGTCTTTGCCAAAAGAATCTAGAGCTTTGGTTTGACCGCACTTAGTGCAGGTCTTAGAATAGGTCATAGTAAGGCTCCTTATAAGTCTTGCTCACGCCCCGGGATGTTTCTGCATCGCCGGGTGCTTTTACTTAAGTCTACTTCTAAATCAGGTAAGAAGGAGGCTCGCACTCGGTCTTGTTGCCTGCCTTGTCTAAGGTGTACCAAGTGCTTCGGGTTGTGTCGAGTATCGGATGCCCCAGCGCTGAGAACTTGGACGCCTTGTGTCCGTAGTCTCTGGCATACCCTGCGATCAGAGCGTCCGATTCCATCCTGCCGTTGTACTCAGCGCAAACTAGTATCACATTTTGCAAGTTATCTAACACTTTTGAGCCACCCATTCCCCTGTTCTGTATATGGTGAGGAACAAGCTGGTCGGAGTCGCCGCAGTGCCAGCACCAAAGGTCACGCTCACGAAGCTTCCTTGTGTCTGCTGCCTTCAAGCTCGCAGCTCTGACTGGATTAGTTTCGCCTGAGTACCTGAAGCCATAATCGCCGTTTCTAGACTACGGATTTTTAGCCGGATACGATTCGCTTCTGCCTTCCTTAAGTCCCGTTGTAAGCGAACGTCGGCAGCCTCAAGACGTGCCAGTGCGTTTCTGTCCGCAACCGTGCCTTGATGTTTGATAAAAGCCCTCTGCTCCGTAGTGTCTAGCAGGTGTTCTGCCTCCGCTAACCTGACCTCGGCTTGGTAAAGAGCTTCAAAGCCCTTTGTGTTCTCCGCTGTCAGTTCCGTTAGTGTCGCTTGAATCTCTGAGGGCAGCACTTAGCACCAACAAGTGATGGATAAGTTCTCGGTTCCAGAACCTTGCTTTGTCGATCTGTCCGTTCCGAGCTGCCTCAAGGTAGGCGTGTTCAATTTCCGCCACCTTTGCCCATTGAACTGAGAGATTCGGCACGAAGTTTTATCCCGTCTAGAACGGCCTTGGGATAGTCCGCAGCCTTAGCTTGTGCATAGAGCATCCTTAGAGTTTCTACGTCTTCCAGATTAGCAGCTTCACCTAGTAGGTCACGAACGTCACGAGGCTTAGAGACCTTCTCCATTTCCTCTCGAGAAGCAAGCGAGCCTGTTTTGGATGCAGCATACCCGGCAAGCATTAGCGCTCGGCCCACCGACGACGTTTCGCATACCTCTAACGCCGCTTGTCCTTGTGGCCCGGAACCTCCGTCAACTTCAAAAGCGTGACCTGTCGCTTTTGGTATGTCAGCAGCTTGGTCGCCTGCCGTTAGGAATATTTCAGTCTTGACGACCCAAGTCGACACTGCTCTGTCCTGAGGTGTGGTCAGGTTGTGTGTCACAATCCGTCCGTCTGGCCAGTCGGCAGCGAATAGCTCCAAGCGCTCGGCGACAGTTGCATACTTACTCAAATCAAATTTAGCCATTAGTCTTCGTCCTCATTTTCTTGTTCGTTGTCAATAAATTTCCAGTTGTCTGCCATCCAAAAAGGAGCAGTTAGTCCCTCAATGTAAATCCGTTCTAGCAGTTTGTTCTTGTCCAGTACCACGCCGGACACTGCGCCCGTAACATAAGTCTCATCCCTAGCGATAGTCACCGTGTCGCCTAAAAAAACGTTCATTACTTCCCTTTCTTGTTTACCACTAGGTAAGGTCGTCCGCCGTTGCGAGCTTGCCTAGAGGCTACACGAATTTTTTTGCCCTCGTGTTCAAAGTAAGCGTGCTTGGCTTTGCCCATCACCGTTAGGACTTGTGACTTTTGCTTAAAGAACTCTGACTCGGCTTCGTCAAAAGCTTGTTGCGCTAAGGCTAGATTGTAGATGCCATCGACCTCAACCTCCTCGTCGTTTATGTCAGGGTGCATTTCTCTGACTGCCTCGTAAGTAGAAGCTGAGCCGTCCCAGTCGGGAGCAGTTCCTTCGGTGACGTGCTGCCAGAATCTAGCAGCTTGATCTAGCAAAACATCCTGCTCAAAGTCGTCCCACTCGACCCAATATTCAACCCAAGCCATATTGACCACGCCAACAATGACCGCTCGCTTGATTCCCATTACGGACATATAGAACCTTACCTGCTGGATGTAAGTCGGTGGTACTTCGTGCCAGTAGTTGCGTGAAGTCTTTACCTCGACAATGACCCACTCGCCATTGACCTTAGCTAGTCCGTCGGGATTGGCGTGCATAAAAGGTCGCTCGTTGTTTGAGTAGGTTCCAGTGGAATAGATCTCCCAGTCTGGATGTTCCTCTTGCAAGAGTTCCATTATTGGTTGCTCAAACTTTTGCCCCAATCTAATCGCCCAATTCCAAACAGGACGTGCTTCTATTTGTCCTGTCTTGACCGCCCATAAATAGTAGGCGCTTTGGTAAGGGCTAAGTCCCATTGCTACGCCAATCTCGCTTCCGCCTAATCCTTCGGCTCGTGCTGCGTGCCACTCATCGCTGCCCGGATTAAAGATTCCGACCAGACTTGCGTTGTTGAATTGCTTTGGTGTGTGCAGTTCCATATTTCCCCTTTGTTGGCTAGGCTGATTCTATGTCAAAGCACGGACACCTTTCAAGTCCCTATATGAGATTTCTAAAGCTCGTGAATTTGCACGATCCTGATTGCCAGAAGCTTCCAAACGTTTTCTTCCCGGAGGACATAAGCGATCCAGAAGCTAGGGCAGTTGCAACCAAAACCGCAAAGGCAATCTGCAAGGCTTGCCCGATGGTTGACGATTGTTTCACCTACGCAATGGAGACGCATCAGCGCTATGGAATCTGGGGAGCGACTTCACCGCAAGACCGTTGATTTGTTTTTTGCAAGGCGCTTGGTTACTGTTTGCGTATGACTAACTTTCAGGCTTACGAAAAGCTAAAACTTGCAATCGCAAACGCTCCTGCGATACCACCTTGCCAGACGACCGACCCTGAGATTTGGTATAGCGACGTGACAACAGGCGTCCACGATTTTAGAACCGCAAAGAAGTTTTGCAAAACTTGCCCTGTTAGAAATGAGTGCCTTGAGTACGCCATCGTCGCTAACGAGGTTCACGGAATCTGGGGAGGTCTTACCTACAAGGAGCGCAGGAAGCTCGCTCCTAAAGGTTGGCTCAAAAGGTGAGGGCTGCCAAAGAACACGACAACTTGCGCCTTGCAATTCTTGACCTGCCGACAACAACACCCTGTCAAAAACTCGACCCCGACATTTGGTATCCTGAGCAAGGGCCAGCGCTCCCAATTACAGTCGAAGCCAAACGTCTTTGCGGAGTCTGTCACGTCCGAGTAGAGTGCTTGGCTTATGCCTTAGCAGCTAATGAACGTCACGGCATCTGGGGAGGGCTGAGCGCCGACGCTAGGAAAAAACTTAGAGCGACTTCTTGGTAATAATTGAGGTCAGGACAGATAGCAAAGCCGAGCCTAATGCGATGCTAAAAAAGCCAACCCAGTCAACTGCAAATAGCCCTACAGTGCCTCCACCTAAGAAGGCAAGTCCTGCCTGAGCAAAAGTCTTTACAGCACGCTCTCCGGCGCTGTTGATAAATTCTTTACTAAACATCTCCATTAGTCCAATCTTGATTGTTGTTTCTTCCGTCTTGCCACGATGCACTTACAGTGTAAGCCGTAGTGATAATTGAGATAAGCGATACGCCGCCTGTTATCAAAGTCACTCCGACACCCCACTGGTCGACCAGGAACGTCAGTGAACCAAAGATAATCATTGCAAAGCCGAGACGGTAAGATCCAAAGATTAGCTTGCGACGAAACTTCCAGCTTGCACCCGTTGCAGACTCCGGCTCGTCCTTTAAGAAGAACACACCGTCAAACATTTTTACAAGGGTCTTTTGCAACATTCGCAGACCTCTCGTACAGGCTTCTTTACATTAGCGAGGATTAGCTTGTATACGTCAACCTTCTCAGACGTTACGCCAAAGACTCCCTTCAGAGTTCTCGACGCCGTGACGTGGACGTGAGGCCCTGAACTAACCCCACTGTCGCCAAGCAGTCCTACAGTCTGACCTTTGCGTAGCTTCTGCCCGACACGGTAGCCGGGCTTAGCATCCATATGGCAGTATCCCAAGAACCAAATAACACCGTCTTTATCCATTGCCGTTTGCACGACAACCCAACCTAAGACTTCTGAGAACTGAATCAACCGAATCGTGCCTTTGGCAATAGCTGGTATGCGTGTGCCTCGCCGTCTTGCCCAGTCAGTGCCGGAGTGCGGTTGCATACCGTTTGCTTTTCTAAAGTTGCTCATCTCGCCATAGTGCGAGGTTATGTATTTAGCATCATAGACTAAGCGCCAATCAGCAGTGCGATCAAAGAAGCGACTCACTTTGACTTCCTTAATTTGTATATTTTAGCCACGAAGAAGGCTCACTAACGCAACTGCTACCGCTCCGAGTGTTGCGCCGTAGACGCTGTAGACAAGTCGAGCAATCAGCTCAACCTTTGACAACCTGTTTTCCATATCGGCAACTTTGTTTGGCAAATACTTCAAGCCACGCAGCTCGGCAAACATCTCAATCTGGTTCTCGTTAACTTCCATAAGCTTTTCATAAACTTGAACATTAGTAATGCGAACTGATGTGCCTTCTTCAGCCATTACTCTGTCACTCCAAACTGAGTTACTTCCCAGTCAGTCAGTTCTTCATTCCACGAATACATTAGCCCGTCGTCTGGGTAAGGCACTGGCGCTTCCCATTGTGCAGTTTCCTCAACTAGCAGCCAAGAGTCATAGGGCTTAGGCGAGATAAATGCGTCACGCTCTAAGTCATAAGTAAACCCAATGCCAGCGTAGTTCTTACGAATGTTCCCGTTGTAAGAGGTACGAACGCATACCTGACCACGATACTCACCGTAGTACTTCTCCCAGTTTCGGACGTTCCCGACGACTTCGTTTTCATCTCGCCCGACAATAACCTCGGTGACAATGTTGTTCTCGTCTAAAAATGCGTAATGTGCCATTTGTCTAGTTTACCTTTCCTAAGCAAAGCTAACATCGTCAGTTCCTGCTGTAATGGTTGTTACCTTGAACCCACCTGCTGCTGCCGGAGTAGTTCCGGTAAGCCCTGCTCCGATAGTAATGGTGTAGCCGTCTGGGTATTTGATAATTAAGATTCCCGAACCACCATTGCCACCTTGATTACGTGGACCGCCAGCACCGCCACCGCCACCGCCAGCACCGCTACCCGTGTTTATAGTGCCATTTGTTCCAGTGCCAGAAGTAACCCCTGCACCACCGCCGCCAGTTCCACCAGCACCGCCAAAGCGTGTGCCGTCAATATTATTAGTACCGCCGCCGCCGCCACCTGCTCTAGTGACCGCTGTGCCAGTTATTGCACTGGAAGTACCAGCTCCACCAGCGCCGCCAGTGTTAGAAACTGTTCCACCATTTGCACCAGCTACGCTTGAACCACCGCCGCCGCCGCTCATATAAGGTACAGAATCAACGCCAGCACCACCGTCTCTACCTTGCTCGGCAGTGCCGTCACCTTTAGCCCCGTTACCAAAATAAGCTGCACCGCCGCCGCCTGAGCCGCCGTTACGGCCTGCAATGTAGGTAGTACTTGAATCAACACCGCCGCCGCCGCCGCCGCCGCCTGTTGAGCTAATCGAAGATAATACCGATGCTGTGCCGTCTGTTCCCGAAGAAACGCCAGCGGTTGCACCACCAGCACCGCCACCACCAATGCTAACTGAGTAATTTGCACCAGTTTCGAGTGTAAGAACAGACTCAGCACTTGCGCCGCCGCCGGAAGTCCCTGCTGAAGTTCTGTAACCACCAGCGCCACCGCCACCACCGTTAGTACCTCCGCCAGCGCCACCAGCGACAACCAAATAATCAACAACCAGCGGAACTAGGTTTCTAGCAGAAGCAAGGATTCCAAGAAGTATCACGCTATATCACCTATCAAGACTGCTGTAGAAGAACTGAGAAATAAGATTGAAGCTGCCGACCACTGTGATTCTATAGTCAGAGTGGCAGCTGGGTTGATTGTCACGCCTGAGCCTGCAAACGTAATCACGCCTGTTCCAATGTTTACAACGTCCACCCTGTCGCCCGCACTGAATGTTCCGCTTGGCGCTGTGATTGTGAACGTTCCGTCGGCTGTTATCGTTTCGCCTCTGTCGCCAACTGCGAGAGTGTAGGCAGCGGTCTTGGCGTTTACCGCCGGAGTGAGCAAAGCTTTGTCGTCAAGCTGTGACTGAATCCCAGAGGTTACGCCGTCTACATAATTCAGCTCGGTTGCGTCTGCTGTCACACCGTCAAGAATGTTTAGCTCTGCGCTTGTTGCCGTCACGCCGTCGAGAATGTTTAGCTCGGCTGCCGTAGCTGTTAGGTCGCTGATCTGCGAGGCAGGGATTGTAACTGCGCTTAGGTCAACGTTTAGAGTTACGTCGCCGCTTGTGCCTCCGCCACTAAGGGCTGTCCCTGCTACTACCGAAGTAATATCGCCGGGGTTAGACACTGCCACCCAAGCACTGCCCGAATAGTATTGAAGCGAATCCGTGTCGGAAAGAAAAGCAAGCATCCCCTCGGCAACATTGTCACCTAGCGCTGTCGTTCTAGCTGCTGCGTCTGCGTAAACTTGCACGACTTGATTCTGAACCAAGCTTTGAAAGTCGCCTGCCTCTACTACTTCGCCTACTGCCCATAGTTTCCAGCTCATACTAAACCGCCGTAATGTTTCCGATTAGTCGGTACTCGTCTGTCGCCACACAAAGAAGTGTAGCCGCTGAATACTGAGCGCCGATTGTAAAACTGCCCGATGTTGTGGATGTTGCGTCTCCTGCCACCGTTGCCGTGTCTGCCGTTATTGTGACCACGCCTGCGCCGTCTGCAATTATGTCAGCCCTAGCCCCGACCTGAAAGTCAGTGCTTGCGTCTACAGTTACGGTCGTGGCTGAGCCGTTGGTAAATCTAATTGTTTTATTTTCGTCTGTCGAGGCAAGCGTTCTAGAAGTCGTTGCGTCTGTCACAATTGTGGTTAGTTGGCTTGCCTGAGTATCTACTCCAACCCAAGCGGAACCGTTGTAAACGGTAAGCAAGTTTGTGTCGTCGAGGTAAGAAAACATTCCCTCCGCAACGGTAGCAATCCCACTGGTTCGAGCCGAAGCATCGGCAAATCGCATAATGGTTTGGTTCATTAAATAGGAATTGACGTCGGCTGCTGCAAGTACCTCCCCGGCGACCCACACTTTTTGTCCAGTCAAGTTACTCCTAAAAACCTAAAATGTTGTTTGAAGATAGTCTACCAAACACTAGGTCGGATAGAGTCCAAGGGCTTTTTTCAATCGTGCTAAAGCCAAGGCTAAGGATGTGTTCTATAGTCGACACCGAGTGATCGATGCGGATAATCTCTGCGAACTTTGAAATGGCAGGAGCGATGCCGTTAGGCGTTAGCTTAATTTTTACGACCTCGGAAAGCTCCAAGGCAAGAAGCTGCGCCTGTTGAGCTAAAGTTCTCCGGTCAAGAATTACGTCGACCGAATTGAAACGGTACTCGGGGTCTTTGTATTTGTTGGCATAAAGCTTTGAAAGCTCGACTAAATCTGAGTCGTTATTTATTAGCAAGCCCGTTTGATTTAGACCAAAAATCCCGTAAGTGTCTATCGAGTCCAACGCACGAGCAACCGCTTGTGTCCCTGTAATTTGTGAGGTCAAAACAATTTCGTTGTGCAAGTTTTCCGAGCCATACTCTACGACGATGTTTGAATATGGAACGCCTGTTCCGTCGTCTGCAAAAGTGAATCCCTGCGCATTAGAGGACGCTCTCCTATCACGGAAAACAATCGAGCCTGCCTTTGAAATAAAGAACGAACCCGGCTCAGATTTTTCAATAGTTCTAAAGTAAGCCAAAGCGTTCGTGTTCTCTGGGATAGTGTCTGCCCCTAGCTCCATTGCGCCGACCTCAATGTCTCTTTGAGCTACAGGCCAAGCAAGTTCTGGCAAAGACAAGATCGTGTTTATTCTGTCGCCACTTTGTTGCACGTCATTGGTTCTTGTAAAAATAAACTGACTCGCAAGTGAAGACGTTGCGTCTGAACACGCAACCGCAACCGTGCTGTCTCCGCTTGGTTCATAGAAAAGATTCCAGTCGTCAATCAAACCAAAGAATTGAACCACCCCACCGGAGCTAATTCGGATTTGTCGCTTAGGTATAATCTGGCCAAAATAAGGAGAAGCTGCAAACTCAGGGTCGAAGGTTCTGTCGTTGTTTAGCAACACAACATTTGCAAGCCCTTGGTCGTACTGATCGAGCTGTCTGTTCTTGCCTCGTTGTATTGAAATGCTTTTGACCTTGGCTGTCACGTCGTAAAAGATAGCGCCTGACAACGGAAAGCTTGAGTTGTCTAGCAACCCTTTTGTCTCGCTGTCGAGCGTAAAAAACGGAGCAGTTGGCGAGGTTACGTTGAAACCAATTTCGACTAGAGGAGTTGGGACTGCCATTAGAGCGGACTCACGATAACTTGTCCGCCACCTGTTACATACTTAGCCACAGTGTTACCCAAGGACTTTCCGACCATTGCTAGAGACTGTGAGCTGTCTGCCTTAACGTTTATGTTGATTGTTGTCCCAACTAAGCTTTGTGCGTCTTGACCACCAAGAACGAGTCTATTGGTTTTGAACCCTGCCAAAGTCTCAAGCGCAGAAGCTCGTTGCAGCTCTGTTGTCGAAGTTGCCCTAATATAAGCTTCTGCTCCTAAAATGCGCTCGTCAAGGTATTTCGCAACACCTGCAACGTCTGAAGCCGAGTCTATAAGTAAACCGATTGCGCCTGTCGCTTGAGAGGCTGCCACCGTAACCGCTGAATTTTGCAGCGAACCACCCGGCCCAGTTGCGGCTTCAATTTCTTTTCCGACAGCGAAGCCTTTCACCTTTTCAAGCTTGGCTAGGAACTGGTCAAGAGTGCCACCAAGACCGCCAAACATTCCGTCCATATCTTCAATATCTTCTTGTAACTGAGACTTGATTTCAGACACCGAGTCGTGTAAAGCCACAGCAGCCTGCTCAAGGGCTGCGGCAAGCGTCGCTTGTTGTTGTACCAATGCGACTGCCAAATCGCTCTGAGTGGTCGCATAGAGCTGCTCGAGAGCAGCAGTAGCCAATCCTTGCTTCTCGTAGATTTCAGCCGCTAAGGTATCCATCCCATTTGCCGACTCAGTTTCTAGTGCGTCAAATAGGTTCCGGAGGTTTTCTTTTGTCTCAGGAGTTGACTCAAGGATCGCACCTGCAAGCTCGTTACCTGTTTTAACTCCTGCCGAAACAATCTGCTCAATAAATGTTTGCGTGAAGCCCTGCGACGCTAGGTCGGCTGACTTAGACAGCAGCCCCTTAGAGGCGTCCAGCTTGGCAGTCATTGAGCTAATCAGTCCATCGACAGACTTGTCTTCGCTGCTGTCGAACAAGCGCCCAACGTCGACCTCTACTGCTGAGCGGTATGCGTTGCGCAACCTGTCTTGCGAACCTTGGACTATCCCTGCAAGCTTGTTGTCAAACTCTGTCTGTAGCCTAAGAATCGAATCGGCGTAATCTTGGTTTGCAGTTGCAACCGTGTCGTTGTAATTTTTCTGCGCTGATGCAAGCTGACTTTGTGAAGACTGAATCATTTCCTGAACACGCTGAAACGCTATGTCCTTGGCGCTTGGGCCACTGCGAGCTTGTGAGACTGCGGCTGGTGGAGTGTAAACGATTGGCTTGCGAGGCCCCCAACTGCTGCCGTTCCAAACCAT
>Ga0222711_1000362_pt1 | contig 13631 bp, 10 predicted proteins | sample AntAcemetage1699_FD_179814 | JGI IMG/M metagenome (GOLD analysis project Ga0222711, IMG submission 179814) | Saline water microbial communities from Ace Lake, Antarctica - #1699 | ecosystem: Environmental > Aquatic > Non-marine Saline and Alkaline > Saline | place: Antarctica: Ace Lake...
AATACCGAGTCGCTCAAATTAACGCCGAACGACAATAAAGCTTCTTCATTCTTTGAAAATGACGTCAATAAGAGTTTGCCTGCTATATTGGAAGAAGAAACAATGGACGATGCTGTTAAAATTCGAAATGACTTCAAGAGTTCTTCTAAAGGTGACTGGATTAAAATGTTTATGAAAAATAACAATTATGCCATTAGGGATAATGATGGTAGCGCGGATTGCTTATTTATTGTAATTAGGGATGCTTTTTCAGAGATTGGTAAGAACACCACTATACCAAAATTAAGAGAGTTGTTGTCAAATGAAGTTACTGATGAAGTGTTTCGAAGTTATAGAAATGTGTATTTGGACATGGAAAATTTATTAGTCGAAACAAGCAAAATAACAGATACTAACAAAAAAGCCTTGAAGCAATTAAAAAACTCTAATAATAATCCAAATATATCGAGAGAAGACCGTAAGAAAATTATAACCCAAGCTAAAAAACATTCCGACGAGATTAAAACCCGAAAAAAAGAGAATATCGACAACGAGTTGTTTATGAAATACAATTTTGGATTTATGAAAGACATTGACACTATCGAAAAGTTAAAGGATTACATTAAAACGTCTAGTTATTGGGCTGATACTTGGGCAATATCAACTCTTGAACATAAACTTAACTTAAAATTAATTATATTTTCAGAAGAATCTTATAATGAGAATTCATATGATAGTGTATTAAACTGTGGAGAACTTAATACAGATATAGAAAAAAGTGGTTCGTTCAACCCTGGATATTACATTATGACAACCTATAATGGCGATCATTATAAAACTATCGAATATAAAGACAAAAAAATTATTACCTATCGAGAAATACCATATGATGTTAAAATGTTAATCGTTAATAAATGTTTAGAGCGAAATTCGGGTGTATTTTACATTATACAGGAATTCCGTAATCTTAAATCGAAAATGGGTCTTTCACCAGACGAAGGCAATGACGCTGAAAATGACATTGAAAACATAACGATGAATATTTCCGACCCAGATAAACAAGTCGTCATTGGAAATGAAATGTACGACTCAAGAATAGTATTTCAAATATACCATAAGTCAGCCGATATTCATTTTCCTAGAATTGGTGCCGGAGAAAAAATGCCTCTCAATAAATTAATTGAATTTAAGGATTTGGACAAGATTAAGAATTGGCGTAGAAAGTTAGACGATGAATGGAATCAATCACCTTTTGATTTAGATGGGTTGCGCTGGACCAGCGTTTCTCATTATGTAGAAGGTTCGAAATTTAAAAAAGGATTTCCTGATTTTTATAAGAAATTTTCTATAAATGCTGATTCAGAAGAAACTAACGATGATATGATTCAATTAAGCACTGACGTTAATCTTGCAAAAGAAGTCGGTAAGAAATCCAAACATATATTGCGTAAGAATAAAGAAACTATTGACCCAGATTATTACGACCAGCGTAGCAATAAGGAATTAGAAGACGCAATTCGTGCCAAGTTTACACAGAGTGAGGATATGAAATCATTGCTTAAATCCACGAAATCCGCAAAAATTACTAAGTTTAATAAAGGTTCTCCTAGTATCGAACAAACTACCTTAATGCGTATAAGAAAAGAACTTATCGAAATGTAGTTGTCTGTAATAAACAACAATGCTGCGTCAAATAATGTTACATCGAATAATCTCTATATGTATATGTATACATATAGGCAATGGAATTTACTAATGATTCAATCCAAATACAAACATTCATTAACAAATTTGATATGATAGCTTGCGAAAATTTAACTAAGACTCAGCGTGGCATTATAAAGTCATTTTTCGTAAAAATAAACAAAATTCATTATGATAAACCACATTGTATAAGTCGTCTTGTTGTTCTACGCAATCATACTTTAAATAAGAATGATTTGTTTAATAATATACCTAGTGAAATACGTAGCGATATTCATACCAACTATAATACAGTTCATTTAACAAAATACATAATACAATTCAAGACTATTACCTACAATATATATAACAAAACTGAATTGACGAGTGGTGTATTAGACAATATGATTTATAAAATGAATTTATGGCTATCTATTGCTATTGAACACGCAAATAATAAATGTTCGAATGAACTTGAAATCCATATTTTTTTGACTGGTCATAAGAAAATGTTACCAGAAAACGATAAACCAACCAGCACGATACACGTAAATACCGCATTGACCTCTCCGTGTTCTCATCACAATCGCATTTATATTTATAGAAGAGAAGAATGGTTTAAAGTATTCATACACGAAACCTTTCATTGTCTTGGTTTGGATTTTTCGCATATGGACACAAGCGAAAGCAATAAGACAATAAATACCATTTTTTCAACTAATATTCCTGATATAAGATTGTATGAAAGTTACTGTGAAATTTGGGCCGAAACATTTAATCTCATTTTCGTTGCCTTTTTTTTAACTCCGTCGAAAATCAACTATGATTATATGTTTAAATTATTTCAAAATATGTATAATGAAGAGCTGACGTTCTCTATATATCAAATGGTTACTATACTAAAGAAACATAATCTTCGCTATAGTGACTTGGTTCATTCTAAAAAAGGTTTGAAATATGTTGAGCATACTAATACATTCTCGTATTATATTTTAAAATCTATAATTATGTTTAATGTGAATGATTTTATAACGTGGTGTAGTAAACACAATTCTAATATTATTAACTTTACTCATTCACAAGAGAACATATCGAAATATTGTGATTTTATTGAAGAATGTCATGCCAATGAAGAATATTTAAAAACGATAAAGTATATTGAGGAACAAAATGTTTTTAAGTTACGCACATTACGAATGACTGCGTTTGAATTATTATAAAATTGATTGAATTATATATTTGAATATATTATTGAAAATTACAGTATCAATAATGGGTATTCCCAAGTTAAACACATATTTGATGAACAATTGTTCAAAACATTCGATCGATAAAAAACATCTTTCCATATTCACAGGTAAAACTATTGTTATAGACACTAGTATATATCTATACAAATACGCAGCAACTAATAGCATCATAGAATCATTGTATCAAATGATACGTACATTCAAATATTATAACATTACACCTATATTTATATTCGATGGAAAACCACCAGATGAAAAGAAGGAATTAATATACAAACGTAATGATTTGAAGACCATTGCCGAGACAAAACGAAATATAGCTGATGTGGAATATAAATCTCTCTATAACAAAATTAATAAAACCACAGAGGATTATAATAAGTTGAACACTATTATGGTAACAATAAATAATCTTAAAAAGCAGTGTGTAAGGATATCGTGGAATGATACTGAAAAGGCGCGAACTCTTCTTACTATGTGTAATGTAGAATACTATAACGCAGAAGGCGAAGCAGATGAACTTTGTGTACACATGGTACTCTCTAAAAAAGCTTGGGCTTGTCTAAGTGACGACATGGACATGTTTGTATATGGTTGCACCAGAGTTATGCGTGGTTTTAATCTAAATAGTCATACAGTTATATTTTACAACATAAATGGAATTCTACGCGATCTTGATTTGCACATGACAGATTTCAGAAGGGTTGCAGTGTTATCAGGCACAGATTATAATATAGACCTTTCAATAAATATCGATGATGTGTTTAAAAATTTCAAGTTGTTTAAAAATTCCATTAATAGTAATGATGGATTTTACGACTGGTATTCACGCGTACATAAGATTGAATTAGATAATGATAAATTAACATCTATATACAACTTGTTCTGCACTGATTGTATTTCTATACCACCCAAACCTATTCCTTTAGTAAACAAATTAACTTCATTGTCTGAATTCTTAAGACCATTTGGTTTCGTTTTCGCCTAATACATCCGAAAAGTATTTGAATTATATCGTCATATGATAATTAAGTTTTTTTATTTATCATATTTTTATTGTTTTTATTGTTTTTGTTTTTATTGTTTTTGTTGTTTTTGTTGTTTTTGTTGTTTTTGTTGTTTTTGTTGTTTTTGTTGTTTTTTGTTTTTTGTTTATTGTTTATTTAAGCGACAACACTGGCAACAGCAGTAGCATCTGCCTTGATAAAGTGGTGCTTCATGTATCTTTGGAGGTTAAAGTAAGTTAATTCATCAGTGTCATTAAGATTGAGAAGTTTCTTAAGTTTGGCGTCAGCGATGATAATTCTTCCATTGTCCTTGTCTTGAAGGAGATTCGCACGAATATATTGATTAATTTCCTTACTTACTTCAGTTCGCGCCATCTCAACACCATTTTCCTTTCCTAGAAAGGAAGCAAGGTCCTTGGAGATGAGGGTTGGCTTTACAAAACCAGAAGGTTGTCTATTTGAGTTAGCCTTGCGTTTCTTCGAGTTCTTCTGAAGAACTTTCATCTCCCGGTTTACAACCTTATCGAGAGTCTTATAATCTTGTTTAAGAGCAGCAATGATTCCTGTGAGTTGTTGAATCTTAGCACCAAACTCTTGCAACTTGGTAACGCATTCTAATACAGCAACCTCAGTAACAGAGGTCACTGGAGTAGGAGTAGGAGCAGCAACTACCGCATTGGTAACAACGTTAGTAGTATCAACAGCAACAGGAGCAGTATCAACAGCAACAGGAGCTGGAGCAACTACTTCTTTCTTCTTAGAAGAAGGTTTCTTTGCTGGGGTTTCGGTAGTCTTAGTTGGTGGGGTGGTCTTAGTAGCACGGGTCATTTCTTGTATATGATACATAGACCTATTTTTTTAAGTAGTTTAACGCAGTAACTTATTAAATATTCCTAAATATAACTGGACTGACGAAGTAGTATTTGATTATTTAATTTAATTTATAATTTATATCGTCAATTTTTTGAATGTGGTTATACACGTTTTTTGTATTCTATTACACTTACTAAAAACGTGCGTCTTGTATTTTTACTAAAGGGTCACGCAATAGAGACTTGATTTTTAATAAATCACAACCATCTAAATAAAAATAAATTCTTTATTTCGATGATAGTATTTATCTTTGTTTTTGTGATATCCTATATCTGACTAATTGCGTTGTACATATTAAAAATATATTTACATATGTATTTTTAATTATAAGGTTGATTCGTATAACCAAGGTATACTTAGTCGTGCCGGTTCACTTACTACCGTTAGAGAAGTTAATATATACATCGCGCTTAATTTTTTATATTCTACATTTGTTGCTGTGTGAAACAAATTCTCACATATCGTAATAGCCATATTTTTTGCTTGTTCTATCGTCATTGTATTTCCAAATTCTGACGTTGTTATTCTGTAACTGAATGGATTGTAATAGGGACAAATGTTGTTCTTAGTTTCAATCGATATTCGTCCACGGTAATTCCAGAATTGAAAAATAAAACGTATAAATAAGACCAGGTCGTCTCTTCCTAAATTTAGCATCCAATCTACCGATGTATAGTTGCCAACTTGATCTATTTCATAAAATACATTTGATATGCGTTGACAAATTGTATTATTATTGCGCATTTCTTCTAACATAGTCATTAATTCAGTTCGTTCTGTTACCTCGCTTATATTTGTAGTTAATACATTTGTTATATCCTTTTCTTTCGGGTAATATATGCGATTCAGTCTGCGAATGTGTCTTATTTTGTTCATGACGTCCTTTGGGATTTCATTTCGGTTATATGGATTGGTTGCGTTTTTACTTTGTTTTATTAAACTAGTTATCGAATTAAAATCAAACCCGAATATAAATCCGTGTTTATCTTCAAAACTGAAAAAGTCTTTGATATGAATGTTTTCGAATGTTTCCAATGTGTAAAAATCTGTATCATTCGTGCATTTTTTATCTTTGTACGCAGGACCATGTAATGTTATATATGTTTGGACTGTTTTTCTTCTTATGACAGATTGTATTAAACAAGCTGCCTTGTCTCTTTGAAATTTATTTATAATTCTATCTATTAATGTATTTTTATTTCCACCTACAAGGAGTTTGTTTTTCTTGCATACATATTTTAATTCACGTTGTTTATATTTTATCAAATTGGGACTTTCTATATAATATTTTCTCCAATTACAACATAAAATATCATCTACCTTTGTTAGTTTTGATAATACTTGCATTGTACTTACGGTTTGTATCTATATATTCATATATCTATATATTTTTACCGTTTTGTGTTTTTATGTTTTTTATGTTTTTGTGTTTTTTATGTTTTTGTGTTTTTATGTTATTATGTTTTTTATGTTTTTGTGTTTTTATGTTTTTATGTTTTTATGTTTTTATGTTTTTTGTGTTTTTTTTGTGTTTTTATGGAATTTGTCGAGTAAAAATACTATTTAATTGGTTTTTTGTGTTATTATTGTGCTCGTTCTCTTATAAAATTGATTTAAAGATAATAATTGTATTATAGTATCATACCAGTTATATATTATGTCTTCATTCAACTCAAACAAAACAACTACTCCTGTCGTTCTCGGTCCTTCTGATTGGGATATATCAGCCGTTAAATTTCTACCTCCAAAGGTAAATGATATGGGCGGCAAAGCAATTAATATTATTAGTCGTCAAACTAATCGTTCTCTTCATATTTCAACTCCACTCATGATGACATGGGGCATTGCTGATTATGTTAATGAACACGGTGAGGCAGATGGAAAGTTTAGCATTACCCTCAATTTCCCAAATGAGGAATATTCCACTGACGCAACTAAAGAGTTCCTTACTAAAATGAAGAATTTTGAGAATAAGATTCTTGACGCAGCAGTGGAGAACTCTGAACAGTGGTGGGGTGAGAAGATGTCTCGGGAAATTTGCAAACACACTTTCTTCCCTTTTATGAAATATAGAAAAAATAAAGAAACCAAGAAATTTGATTATGAAAGTCCTCCATCAATTCGTGCTAAGGTTCCTAAGTATAACGACAAGTGGAATGTTGAGATTTATGATACCGATTCAAATACCATTTTCCCTTGTAGTGACCAAGACGCAAGTCCTCCCGATTTCGTTCCTAAAATGAGTAATATTGCGTGTGTTCTTCAATGTGGTGGTATCTGGATTGGTGGTAAGGGTTGGGGTCTTACTTGGAAAATGATTCAAGGTGTTGTCAAACCTCGTGTTAATAATAGCGTTTATGGAAAATGTCACATTCAACTTTCGTGTGATGATAAGGAGAAGATGAATATTGACCCTGTAGTAAATCGCAAAGAAGATGAAGATGAGGATGAGGATCACGATGTAGTTGTTGATACTGTGGTTGATGATAGCGATGAAGAGGCAACTACAACTGAAGCTGTAGTGAGTGTACCTGAAAAAGTTGTCGAGGTTATCGAACCAGTCAAGAAGAAAGTATTCAAGAAGAAAATTGCTGAGCCTGTTGTCGACGAAAAACCAGTAGTCGTAACTAAGAAAAAAATAATTAAAAATAAAGTCGTTTAAATAATAATAATAATAATAATAGAAATAATAACAATAATAATAACAATAGAAATAATAACAACAATAGAAATAATAATTATTATTTTTTCTATTTCATAATAATTGGCATTTTTATGATATAATTATTTTTTTATCATAAAAATTGAATATATTTAAAGTATTTGAAATATTTGAAAACAATTGTAATATTTAAATAACTTTAATGATTTTACGTAATAAAAAAACATACAACAATGATTGTATCAAACCTCTAACAATAAATGACTTTAAAAATAATACTTCGTATATAAATAATGGACTTTATTATGGTTATCCGTTATGTTGCGTTTCATTCTTCATACATAACTGCATAGATGGACGTTCGCGTGAAATAGTTTCGTCTAGAACGTGCAATGAACAACTCGATGGCAGTGGATTTATTCCTTGTGACCTATGCCATTCTAAAATTGTTGGTGGATTAGACATAAACAAACTTTTGGAAAGTCGAAAACACTACAAATTATTCTCAACTTCGAAAACTTCAAAAACATTATAAACCTATGAACATTATATATCATTTTCAATCTTCAGTAGTTTATGTAGATGTGGATTTCTACGTTTCCCAATACAGATACATCATATATTTTTATTCTATTAATTCGTGGTATACCACACGACCTTAATGTTATTGTTTGATATTGTGTCATCTTTAACTTATCTATACGGAATTCAAATACTTTTTTTCCTATATTAAATTCATAAACAGTCTTGTTCCATATGTCTAACAATTTCAATTCTAACTTTATATGTAGATTGTTGTATTCGTCAATAAAATGATTGTCGTTTAACACTGGATTGCATCTTATATGTATATCTGAATTTGATATGTCATATGTTAGTTCATGATGCCATAGAGGAATTATTAATTGTTGTTCGTATATTTTGTATTTGTATACGTTGTATTCTATTAAATCATCTATTGTCGGGTTAAAAATTATCAACTCGTCGTTTTTTCTTCTCTCTTCTATTGTGCTTTTTAGTCTTTCGATTATTCTTTCATCTATATGCCCAAATATAGTATCGTTTGTTATTATTAGTTTGTATATATCCATTAATACCATTTTATCTATGTTTTCTAAAATATTCGTCATTTTTTCTTCATATTTATTAGACAATTTTTCTATGATAAGGTTCACCAAGTTCGCACTTGCGTTTATAGATGAATCATTCATTTGAATGCGGTCTTTTAAAAAATCATATAACAATTCTGAATAGCTTACGATCTTTACGTCCACACCTATTTGCTGGTTCAGATAATCATATGCGTTCTTTAAATTCACAAATTGTTCATTAGAATCTTTCGATTTATTTTTATCTGGATGACATTTCAACGCTTTATTTCTATATTTCTTTTTTATTAGTTCTTCTGTTAGTTTGTCTTCTATATCTATTTCTAATATAGACCTCGCCGATTTATTATTCATAATTGTGAATTTTCGCTGTTATATAGAGTAATATACTCTCTATATGATATATAGGTCTGTAATTATTATTATAATATTTTACAGATATAAATGTGTGGTCCAATATATCGTTTATCTTTGATTGATCGACCTCATTATTCGATAGTAAAGTAAATATTATATATTGAATACTTGTTATTATGTCTATATTATAGGTTAGTAACTCGTATATTTGTTCTCGTAAATCTATATATTTGATTTTATTATGATCGTTTAACGAAATTATTATATTATCACATATAGAGATCATATTGTCTTTGGGTAGTGTTTTTTTGAAATTCACAATATCGATTGTTGATTTTATATTGTTCTGCTTTTTTACATCTAACGTTAATAGATGCTCGTAATGTTCTTTTCCTACTATGTTCATTAATTGTGTTTTCGTAGGTTTTGCTATATTTAACACTCTACACGAGTTTACTATATTGTTCGGTATAAAACCTAGTTCTTCAGTAATTAATATGAAGTTCAATCCGATATGAGAATGTTTTGTTGTGTATTCTTGCATATAACTATAAAATGTATCTAGTAGTTCCGTATGTATATTGTGAAAATTCTTACATACTATATATCCATGCTTTTCCGGTTTTGTATATACAATATCGACTATCTGGAGAAACACTTCGTGCCATAGTGTTTTTGAATTACAACCCAGCATATTCATATCTATTTCATAATGAATGTCGCTTATAGAATAGGAATAGTCTGTTTTTTCTGTATTTATTGTTATCTTTGTTTGGTATTTTAGATTACTCGGACTGTGCGTCTTTAACATATTCAAAACTTGGCTATATTTACCAGAACCAGATGGCCCGTACATTATTGTATTTCCTACGTTTTTCGTTGTTATATTATTGAATAGTTTTTCCAGTTCCGGACGCATGTTGTATTTTTCTAATGCGTTAATGTATTCTTCGAATGACGTTTCTTGATATTTCATTGTATATTATTATTGATATATAATGAAATCTTTTTATACCGTTAAATATTACGCATTGTCTATGTTATATGTTTCACATAACCATTCTACAAGTTCGTTTATCGTGCACGTAGAATAACCCTTGTTGTATCCTTTTATATTAAGAAATCTTGGTTTTCTCATATGCGTTGTTTTATAAAATACATAGGGACCATACTTCCCTTTACGAACGCTAAAATCTTTATTTAATGTTCGTAGTATACTTGGGTTGGGTTTACCTTCTATAATATCTTCCAAGTCACTCATTGTAATTTCGTTTAGTGGTTTAGTTATCGAAATAATGCTTTTCTTTGTGTCACCGTATTCGATATATCGCCCATAATGACCTTCCTTTATATATACATCTTTATCTTCCCATTTTCCTATAAAAATATCTTCTTTTTCTAATAATTCCTCTGTTTTATATCCTCCTGTCTTTAGTTTATCTAAGTCCAACTCTAATCCCGGGTCTATCTTTTTGTATGCTGTTTTTCCGTCTTCATCTATATATCGAATTGTTGGGCCATATTTTACAAATACTACTTCGTGGATATCATCTAGTTTGTAAGACTCTTTTTTTAGTTTGAATAATGGTTTTGATAATTCTTTTATTAACTCGTTACATTCATCACATACTGTAAACCATTCCTCCATCTTTCCGTTTGATATTGTATCTAATTTATCTTCCATCGTTTTTGTATATCCATACGAGAACACGGACTCAAAATATTTGATTAAAAAATCTATTATTAGTATTCCAGTTTTTTGTATTAATAGTTTATTCGATTCTTTTCCCATTGATTTTTCTATTATTTCCTTCGTTATGTTCTCCTTTTCTAATAAAAATTCGCTACATGTCTTGATTCCATTGTCTATGTCTGTTTTTATCACATAACCCTTATCTATTATTGTATCTATTAACATCGCAAAAGTAGATGGACGACCGATTCCTAAATCCTCCAACTTCTTTATCAACCCCGATTCACTATAGTGACTATGCTTCTTATTAAACATTACTAATGAACTTATTTTATTATATTGTAGAGAACCAAGACCAGATATTAAGGATTTTATATATAATATCGATGCCTTTCCGTCATTTTGATTTGATGTATTTTCATTTTTATCCTCTCTGTGGCGTTTCCATCCAAGAAATATGGGTATTATTATTGTATTCTTGTAATGATGTTCCTCTGGTGCTGTGATTATTACTTGCGTTCCTTCACATCTAGCTATTGACATACAACTCTCATACGTATTATTCCAAATTAATTTATATAGTGAAGATGTTCTATCTTTTATTGCTAGGTTCTCTAAATGAATGTCAGTCGCGCGAATTGCTTCGTGTGGTTCTGTATTGTTTATATTAGTTATTTCTTTAGTATCACCTTTGTATTTTTCACCATATTTTTCTTCTATTCGAGAACCTATTCGTTCTATGAATTCTTTCGAATATTTTGTGCTTTCGGTTCTCATATATGTTATGTACCCTCCTTGATACAAGGTTTGACAATGCATCATCGTTTCCTTGGGCGACATGTTCAGATTATTACTCGCAGTTTGTAATAAATTAGAAGTACTAAATGGTTTTGGAGGTGCTTTTGTAACCTCTTTCGGAGAACCTAGACTTATTTTATAATCGAATTTTATAGATTTTTCGAGAAACTTTACTAGGTTCTCTTCACTTTCGTAATTGTGAGATAAAACAAATTCTAAATTTCGACTTGTGAAATGACCTATGGTTTTATAAGACTGTTCTATCCCTTTATTTTTTTTCTTTTCTATTTCGTTATCATATACAAGTCTTAATGCCGGTGTCTGGCAACGTCCTGCCGACAGTCCATTGTCTTTGTTATTGTATAAATACTTCCACAATAATGGCGAAACCTTGAACCCCACCAAAATGTCGAGAACCTGACGAGCGTGTTGTGCTTTTACAAGATTCATATTAATTAATCCTGGTTTGCTTATTGCTTTCTGGATTGCCATTTGAGTAATTTCGTGAAAAACAATGCGCTGAGTTTTGTCTATAGGTAATCTGAATACCTCACAAATATGCCACGCTATTGCTTCTCCTTCGCGGTCGTCGTCTGATGCTATAATTATGTTCGCTTTGGAAAACTGTTCGACCACTTTCGTCATCCATTCTACATGCGACGATTTCGATGGACTAATAGAGAAAACGGGTTCATAATTTTCTTTTAATTTTATAGATGTTATTCCATTGAGTTCTCTAATGTGACCTTTAGATGCTATACATTTGTATTCTAAACCCAAATATCCTTCTATCTTTTCACATTTCGAAGGCGACTCTACTATAACCAAATGTGTTGCGTTTCCTTTATCAAACTGGCTAAGGCTTGGTTTACCTGTGTATTTTTTATATTTCGGAGGCATACTTGTATATAATTGAAGTTTGTCTTTGAATTAGTTTTTATTATAGTTTACATCTATGAATATTATTTTGAAACTCTCGGAAATTATAGAGAAATGTAACACCAAATCATCCAAGAGAAAGCACAATAAGTAAGGTAATGTATATTATTACTCAAAATAAACGTATTTTATAATAAATATAAAAAAAACACGATTTGGATTCTCTTTTGATTTTTTTACGAAGTTATAAAAAATGGACATTTATAAATGTCCAAATTTCTGATTTTTTACGGAGTTATAAGAATTACTTTTTTCAACCACTTTTTTGAAAAATTGATTTAAAGCATAATGCAGTAAATCTTGTTTTTTTTCATTTTTTTGTTAGCATAAGGTTTTTACGTTTTTACGTTCGTTCGGGTTTAGGGGTTTTTTTATGTTGCTAAATAAATCAACATAAATCAACATATGGCAACAAAAAACCCTATTAAAACCCTACACAATTTTTCTTGTTCGACGTGTTCTTTTATATGCTGTAATAAAAAAGATTATATACGTCATTTAGCTACTGCAAAACACGAATTTCAACAGAATCAACACGAAAAACCCCAAAAAACCCCAATACCGAAATTTCTAATAAAAACAACTGTTTATGTGGCAAAACTTACAAAGACCGGTCAGGTCTATGGCGACATAAAAAAATATGTGAACTGATAAATAATAAAACTATTGTAACAGAAGAAAAAATAAGAGAACCTAATGATAATCATATAATTATTAGTCTTATAGCACAAAATAAAGAATTGATCACTTTACTACAAGAACAAAGCAAGGTAATAATAGACTTGACACCAAAAATCGGTACTAATAATACAACTAATAATACTACCAATAATACTCAATTCAATTTACAAGTGTTTCTCAATGAGGATTGTAAAGACGCAATGAACTTTTCTGACTTTATAAAACAAATACAAGTTTATTTAACCGATCTAGAGAACCAAGCAGAAAATGGATATATTAAAGGTATTACTAAGATTTTTATTGAGAATTTGAAAGGACTAGGAATGAATAATAGACCAATTCATTGTACTGATAAAAAGCGAAGGACATTGTATATTAAAGAAAATAATGAATGGGATAAAGAAGGTTCTCAAGATATATTGAAAAAAGGTATTCAAGAAGTAACCAGGAGAACATTCGAACAATTAATAAAAGAACAAGAAATTCATTCAGATGAATATGATGATGCAGATTCAGAGTTCTATATGAAATGTATCTCTATCCAGCGAAATTTAACACCAAATCATCCAAGAGATACCACAATAAGTAAGGTAATAGATA
>Ga0222711_1000382_pt1 | contig 13200 bp, 15 predicted proteins | sample AntAcemetage1699_FD_179814 | JGI IMG/M metagenome (GOLD analysis project Ga0222711, IMG submission 179814) | Saline water microbial communities from Ace Lake, Antarctica - #1699 | ecosystem: Environmental > Aquatic > Non-marine Saline and Alkaline > Saline | place: Antarctica: Ace Lake...
GTTGGGTTTTATTAGTTCTGCTTGCAACTAAGAGCGCAGAGCCGTTTGCAGAACTAGAGCCTTTGGGTAGGACGGGAAAGCGGAGCCGGCTCGCCGGCAATTTCCGACTAAGGCCAAGAGCTAGAATGTAAAAAAACTCGCGAGCGTAGTTCAATGGTAGAACTCCAGCTTCCCAAGCTGGTGGTGCGGGTTCGATTCCCGTCGCTCGCTCCAATTGGCCTCCAATAACCTCAACCCAACACCCTCAAAACTCTGAAAGATTTCTGGGAGATTTCTGGGAGCTAATGGTATATATGACACTTAGTTTCAGAAACCTGTCATAATGGAAATACGGAATCTAAGGAGTACCAAATGAACAAAGCCCTGAAGCAGTTCACAGTATTTAGTGTCGGCGCACTGGTGCTGGCAGGTTGTGCTCCACTTGCAACCGACACTCAGGTTGTTGAAACCGACACCGCTGTGAGCCAAGAGGCCACCGATCAGGTAGCTCCGATTGCTGCCGAAGATATTCAAGCCGGTGCGGCGACCCAAACCGAGACAGAGACACTGCTGGTGTTTCTGGTTGAAGAGGAAAAGCTTGCCCATGACGTTTACACCGCCCTTTACGAAGCTTGGGGTTCAAACGTCTTCGGAAATATTCTTGAGTCTGAGTCCACCCACCAAGATAAGGTCATGGAATTACTGGACTTGTTTGGAGTAGCTGATCCACGCTCTTCCGAGGTCGGAGTCTTTCAAGACCAGGACTTGCAGGCTCTCTACGATCAGCTAATCGCCAAGGGCCTACAGAGCGCGCAGGATGCTTTTGAAGTCGGAGTAATCATTGAGGAAAAGGACATCAAGGACATCAGCTTTCAACTGGAAAATGAATCAAACCCAGTCGTAGTGACGGTTCTAGAAAGCCTTCGAGCAGGATCCGAGAATCACCTCAGGGCCTTCAATCGCCAGGTTGGCTAGGTCTCACTGGGGACTTTAGTGCCCAATAAATAAGAAGTAACTGCAGGGGAAGCCTTAACCAGGCAATCACTGCAATTGCTATTTCTCCATTGTTGGTTGCCTCTATCGCAGCCCACCAGTTCGCTGGCCAGACCGCTAGCAGCACCAGGGCAGTGAATACCGGGGCCCAGCGTAATTTGGCAATAAGGCCGATAGCGGCTACTAACTCAGCAATACCGGCAATGTAAACCAGCGCCAACGGGTAAGGCGTCCAATCCGGCAGCAACGGCAGGAACTGGACCGGCGCTATTAGATGGAGGGTACCGGAAACCAAAAAGGCACCGATGACAACCTTGGAACCGACCTGAGTTAGTGTTTGGCGAGCCATAGCACCAGTCCGTCTAGGGTCTTTCGGGGCAAAATGTAGAAGGCAAGTTTTAGAGCAACGACATCCCAGCTCCCGGGGTAGTGAGACCGTGGATTCCTGGCGGTTGCGGCCCGATGCAGCTTATTTATAACGGCTTTTGGACCAGGGGAAATCCGATAGAGGCCGCCGAGCCACTTATTAAGCCCTCGCATCACACCGTCGTAATCGCTGATCACCCTTGACTTGTCCAGCGCCCCGAAAGCCAAAGCCCCGAATCCGGTTTTGGAGGTCCCAGGCTCAACCGTCGAGACTCGAATCCCTAAGTGCTTTACCTCTTGACGGAGGGCATTGGTCATAGCCCGCAATGCGTGCTTCGTTCCGGCATACCAGCCAAGCCCAACTAGAGAAACGTGAGCAACAACGGAAGTTGTCGCGATGATTCGGCCTGAACCCTGCGACCGCATTTGCGGCAGTACCGCTTTGATGCAGCGCTCAACACCAAATACGTTCACGTCAAAAATAGCCTTTACCTGTTCGCTCGTGGTTTCTTCGATAGACGAAAAGGTTCCGTAGCCAGCATTCGCAACCAACACGTCGATGCGGCCCTGTTCTTTTATTACCTTGGCAACGCCATCGTTAACCTGCTTGCCGATCGTGACATCAAGTTTTAGTGGGTGGGCTCCAATGGACTTCAGTAGTGCCAGACCGTCGCTGGAAATATCCGCTCCGTAAACGATCCAGTCTTCGCTCAACAGTTTTTTAGTTAGCCCAAGACCGAAACCAGAACCCGCTCCGGTGATGATAGCCACATTGCCCATAGCTAAAACTTTACTAAGCGGGGCCAATAATTGGGGCACCCAGGTCAGACGAGAACCTAAGAGCTGCACCAGAAACTAGCTGACCTAGTGAATCAAATTGATTGCCAATACGCTCCTTTGCAACTCCCGTGCTTATTGCCGCAACAATCATGTTGCTTGAGTCTCTAACGGGCGCTGCGGCATCAACGATTCCTGGTTGATACTCCCCATCGCTAATCGCGTAGCCAAGATCTCGGACCTCTTGCATAATTGCTAGAAAAGCCTTTATGTTTTTTGCCGGCAACTGCCGCTTCACTTTGCGGTTAATTGGCTCGAGAGCTTTTGTGAAGGCATTTTTCAGCGCGGGCAAAGGGTCATCTTGGGCGTGCTCCAGCCACCAGAGCTTTATTTCTTCATTGCTTAGGCCCGAAAGCATTGCCCTGCCGGACGCTGTGCTACCGGCGGCAGAGACGATTCCGTCCCAGCCGGACCGGCGTAGCGCCTGCGCGGCAACAACCGTCTTGGTTGTCAATACTCGGCCACCACGCAATACGTTCAAGTGAGCAGTTTCGTGGGTTTGAGCAACCAGCTCAAGCAGCCTCGATTCAGACAGGAGCGCTAGATGGGCTTCTTTAGTGCGCATTGCCATTGAATAGAGCCTTGGGCCAAGCGAATACCTTAGGGTCTCCTTGTCGCGGTCGACTAGCCCGCTCTCGGCAAGCGTCTTTAAGACCCTGGAGATTTGGCCTTTATCGCGCTCGGTGAGAGCTGCGACTCGATTCACACCCAAACCGCCATTTGTAAAGGCTTCAGCGAAGGAAAGTACCTCGAGAACTTCTAGGTCCCTGGCTAAGCCTGATGTGTGGTTTCTCATAGGTTAAACATAACCGTAGTTGACCTATGCTCAACGCAATTCGCCTGTTCAAAATTACCTGCCTAATCTTAGGGAAAACCTACAGGAGATAATTATGACGAAAAGAAGGACATTCTCATTGTTGGCGATTGGTGCTATTTCAGCACTCGCGCTCGCAGGATGCGCAGCAGCTGAGACAGACACTAGTTTAGGCGGAAGCCTTGCAGAGTATGACTTGACAGGCATTGACATTGCCGTTGGATCAAAAGACTTTGACGAGCAGTTGATTCTTGGAGAGATGCTAGTTGCAGCGTTTACAGCAGCTGGGGCATCAGTCGATGACAAGGTAGACCTCGGTGGCACTAACGTTGCTCGCGCCGCACTCGAATCCGGTGAAATTGACATTTACATGGAGTACAACGCAACCGGTTGGGTTGTGCACTTGGGCTTACCAGACCCAAGTTTTGACGTAGCAGAGCTAACAGCTGGTGTTAAAGAGCGTGACCTTACCGAAAACGGCATCGTATGGATCGGCCGTTCACCGTTTAACAACAGTTACGCCTTCATCTCTAGCCCAGAGGCAACCGAAGCAAATGGCGGCCCATTCACACTGACCACCATGATGGAATATGTCCAGGCAAATTCCGACGTAATTGTTTGCATGGAGTCCGAATACCCTTCCCGTGAAGACGGCTTGATCCTGACTGAGAACCACACTGGAATAAAAATTCCAGACAGCCAGCAGTTGATTCTTGACACTGGAATTGTCTATACCGAAACCGCAGACAATAACTGTGACTTTGGTGAGGTATACACAACTGACGGCCGGATTGCAGGCCTAGGCTTGACTTTGGTTGGAGACCCAGGCGTCAACCTTCCGTACAACGTCTCCGGAACAATGGGCGTTGACAAGTACAACGAGGCACCAGAAGCTTTCGATGCAATCATCGAAGCAATTCTTGGACCGTTGGATAACACTCGTATGGCAGAGCTCAATGGTTTCGTTTCGGTCGATGGTCGTCCCGCAGCTGAGGTTGCCAAGGAGTACTTGGTTTCTGAAGGTCTAATCAACTAAGGAACCCTATGGACTTTCTATTTAACTTGATTGACTTCGCTCTTGCTCGACAAGAGCAGGTATTAGAAGGTCTTGCCCAGCACACCGTGTATGTGGTTTCGGTGCTGGTGACGGCTGGTTTTTTTGCCATCGTCACCGGCGTCGTGACCCGGCGCAATCAACTTGCCAAGGAGCTTGCGCTAGCAATCGCGTCGGTGTTCTTGACAATTCCCTCTCTCGCACTTTTCGTTGTCTTTATTCCACTGGTTGGACTGGGCTTCGCCCCGTCCTTCATCGCACTGTTCCTTTATTCTTTGCTGCCAATCTTGCGCAATACGATTACTGGACTAGACGGAATAGACTCTGGCGTCCTTGACGCCGCCAAGGGCATGGGCCTGTCGCCCGCCCAAGTTCTCATCAAGGTTCAGCTTCCGTTGGCATGGCCGGTAATACTTGCTGGTGTTCGCGTGTCATCAATGTTGGTTGTTGGAATTGCCGCTATCGCAACGCTGGTTGCTGGCGGTGGACTAGGTGATTTCATAAAGAGCGGTCTTGCCAGGCTGCCACTACCAAATTCTCTGGAGTCAATATGGCTGGGCACGCTGCTGTGTCTGCTCCTTGCTCTAGTTATTGACTTGATTCTCCAGGCCCTTAAAATGGCCACTATCTCGAAGGGTATTCGATGAGTGATGTATTAATTCGTTTAGAAAACGTAAGCAAGTCCTACGGTGCTGGCGCCGAGCCAGCAGTTCGAAAACTAACCCTCGAGGTTGTTAAGGGCGAGGTTCTTGTGTTGGTTGGACCCTCTGGTTGTGGAAAGAGCACAACGCTTAGGCTGATCAACCGTCTAATCGAGCCAACTTCTGGTCGCATGTTCATAGACGGCGAAGATGTAACCGAGGCAAATCCTTCTGAACTTAGAAGAAAAATTGGCTACGTGATTCAGCAGGTGGGGCTGTTCCCTCACCGGACCATAGCTGAGAACATTGCGACCGTGCCCCAGCTTTTGGGCTGGAGCAAGGACAAGATCAACGCCCGAATTGACGAGTTGTTGGAACTTGTCTCCATGGACCCAGATACTTATCGAGACCGATACCCCAAGGAGCTCTCCGGCGGCCAAGCCCAGCGAATCGGTGTCGCTCGTGCGCTAGCGGCAGACCCAGACATTCTTTTGATGGACGAGCCTTTTGGCGCAATCGACCCAATCACTAGGGACCGACTTCAGAATGAGTTTTTGAGATTGCAGCAGGAACTAAAAAAGACCATTGTTTTTGTTACCCACGACATCGACGAGGCAATCAAGATGGGAAACCGCATCGCGATTTTGCGCGAGGGCTCTGAGATTGCTCAGTTGGACACACCGGAAGCAATTTTGGCCCACCCGGCCGACGAATTTGTTGAGAGCTTCTTGGGTTCCGGGGCAATTTTGAAGGGGCTTACCTTGAAGAAGGTAAGCGACATCGAACTGCACCAGGTTCCAACTCTTACTTCACCGGTTATGCGCGAAGAGGCTCTAAAGACTCTCCAGGATTCGCCTGATCAGGTAGCACTTTTGCTCGACGGTAACGATCGCCCATTGCGGTGGATTGATGAGCGAGCTTTGAACCGCACCAGCCAACCAATTGAAAAATCTGGTCGACCAGTAACGGTTGACCTGCAGCCTGAGGACACGCTGCAGGACGCCCTGACGGTGATGCTGCAATCTTCGGTTGGAATGGCTTGCGTGACTGACCGAAAGGGTAAGTACCTCGGCTGCACCACAATCGAGAGTCTTGCCAAGTTGATTATGAGCGACGGCTAGGAGTAACCCTTGAGTACTGTGGCCCAACAAGCTAAGACCCGATCGCCGATGAGCGAGCGGCTAGACCTTATTATCTCCCCGATATTTGCGGCTGCACTCGCACTTCTGGGTCTTGCGGTTTGGCTCTACTCAGATGTGGATCAAACAACCCTTAACATCTTGGAACCGGTGAAAATTCAACGGCAGATAGGCGAGACTCTGATTCTGGGTCTTAGCTCTTCGCTTCTTGTTATCTTAATAGCGGTACCCATCGGTATTCTGGTTACACGTAAGGGCTTACCAAGACTAAAGAATTTTTTGGTGAATACCCTCGGTTTGGCTCAATCGCTGCCAGCCTACGGACTTATTGTGATCTTCTTTTCCTTTATGGGCTCTGGCATCCTCACCGTGATTTTTGCTTTGGCGACCTTCTCGCTACTTCCGGTTCTTAGAAACACCATCGTTGGCTTGGAGCAGGTCGACAGGTCGGTAATCGACGCGGGACGAGGCATGGGATTCACCCCAAGACAGATCCTGTTCAAGATTGAACTTCCGCTGTCGGTTGAAGTGATTGTGTCCGGAATTAGAACGGCCATTGTCATTAACGTTGGTATGTCAGCACTGGCATTCTTGGTTGGCGGCGGCGGACTCGGAGAAACAATAAACTCCGGCCTAAAGCTAGACCGAGGGCCAGCTATTTTGATTGGCGCTGTGATGGTTGCAATTCTGGCTCTGCTGTTCGATTTCTTGAGCGCATTAGCCCAGAAGTACTTGAAACCAAAGGGACTATAAGTTCTGAAAAAAACGCCGACCTCCAATCGAGAGACGGCTTTTTTGACTGATTGCTAGTCGATGTCTCGTCTCATGCTCGTTACCAATGAAATCAGCGCGAAGACTGCACCGTACCCGAGCAGTACCAGCGTCGCTTGGATCGGGTCAAGATAATCCGCGGTGTTGATTCCAAGCTCTGGCGCGTCGATGTCGACCGCGGTCATAGCTGTGATCAAGCCACCCGGCAGGTACTTGCCACCGTCGGTCCAAAGGACCAAAAGCAGTGGATCAATCACGAACAAATAAACCAGGGAGAACACGATTGCAAGCATCTGGCTCTTGAGCAAGGCCCCTATGGCAACACCGATGATTGCCAGGATTACCCCGGAAACCAAGCCAGCTATTGTCAGGTTCAGAAAAGTACCGCTAGAGGGAGCCACTGCATTCTCGAAGCCGGAAAGAGTGATCATGCCTGCAAAAATCGAAGCCCACACCGAAATCAGCATGAAGACTGCGCCAACAATGGCAGCAATCCCCAGTTTGGCTGCGAGAACGACCTCTCGCTTCGGACGAGTCAGGAAGGTGGCGACCGCCGTACCGTGGCGATACTCGCCAGCCATCAACATTATGCCCAAGATGATTACGAAAATATAGCCTGAGATTGCATTGGCGTAGACGCTGTCAATTGCCTGCACCGAGTCCAGGGTCAGTCCGCGACCGACATTGCCGGACTCGAAAATGAATGGTGTTATGACGACCGAAATTATCGAGATCACGATTGACCCGAGCAAGATTCCCCAATTAGCCCTCACATACAGAACTTTTCGTAGTTCAGATTTAATGAGCGACATTAGTTACTTCCCTCGGTCAGCGTAAGGAAGGCCTCTTCAAGGGTTCCGTCTTTAATGATTTCCTTCATGCTTCCAGAGGTCACCAACTTGCCCCGGTGCATAATAATTACGTCATCAACTGTGTTCTGCATCTCAGCCAGCTGGTGGGAGGAGACCAAAATGGTCCTTCCGGATCCGGCCAATGACCGCAAGAACTTTCTGAGCCAGGCAATTCCAAGTGGATCAAGCCCGTTTGCAGGCTCATCCAGAATCAGCACTTGAGGGTCCCCCAGGATTGCGCCTGCAAGCGCAAGTCGCTGCTTCATCCCAAGGGAGTAGTTCTTGGTTCGCTTATTTGCAGCTTCAGTGAGTTCAACGAGTTCAAGAACCTCGTCAACTCTAGAATCCGGAATGCCACCGGCTGCTGCCATAACTTTAAGGTTTTGTTTTCCGGTTAGTGAAGCGTGAAAACCGCGAGAGTCCAAGACGCATCCAACCTGTCTGATTGGGTCACGGAGGTCACGGTAGCCGGCCCCAAGAATGGAGGCAGAACCACTTGTCGGCTTAGCTAAGCCGACAAGGCATCTAAGGGTTGTGGATTTGCCGGCACCATTTGGTCCCAAAAAGCCGGTGATGCGCCCCTTATGAACCTCGAAGCTCAGATCGGCTACGGCTTTTTGTTTGCCGTAGGTCTTCACCAAGTTGGAGAAGGTAATTGCTGCGGTCATCTCATCCCATCTTTTGGCGGGTCACGTTGACTAATCGATTGTTCAGCTAGGCACGAGTCTAGAACTCATGGCAGACTGTAGTGATGACTTCACCTACTTCTATTGCAACCCTGCACACCAACCACGGCGCGATTAAGGTAAACCTCTTCGGTTTGCACGCCCCAAAGACCGTCGAGAACTTCGAGGGTCTGGCAACCGGCGCCATTGAATGGCGCGATCCTAAGACCAACTCGACCCAGACCAACACCCCGCTTTATAGCGGCGTGATTTTTCACCGCATCATCCCTGACTTCATGATTCAAGGTGGCGACCCAACTGGAACCGGAATGGGTGGCCCTGGCTTTCAATTTGGTGACGAAATTCACTCGGAGCTGACCTTCACCGAGCCATACATGTTTGCAATGGCCAATGCTGGTCCTGGAACCAACGGCTCGCAGTTTTTCATTACCTTGGCCCCAACCACCTGGCTGCAGGGTCGCCACACCATCTTTGGTGAGGTTGCAGATGATGTTAGCCGCAAGGTAGTTGACCAAATCGGTCAGGTAGCAACCGGCACGAACGACAAGCCAGTAGATGATGTAATTATTGAGAGCATCACAATCGAAAAAGCCTAATTGGCGCGTCTAACACTTCAAAGCTTCCAACAGGCTCCGGTAACTTCGGGCCTGTTGGCTCTTAACGTTGGTATCTGGCTCGGGCAAATAAGCCCTATCGGTTACCTATTTACAAACCAAATGTTCTTTGCTCCGCTATTTGCGCCAGTTGAACCTTGGCGAATGCTCACAGCCGGCTTCGTTCACGACTGGACTGGCCCGTTTCATATTCTTTTGAACTCCTTCGCCATTTGGATCTTCGGTCGGATACTTGAGCCGCTGTTAGGCCCGGTTCGATTCTTGGTGATGTACCTAACTGCAATTGTCGGTGGGTCCGTAGCTGTGATGTGGCTCTCGGATCCTCGGATCCCAGTAGTGGGTGCATCGGGGGCGCTGTTCGGCCTGATGGGCGCTTACTTTATAGTGGTGCGCTCCACCGGAGGCAATTCGACTCAGATCTTTACCTTGATAGCCATAAACTTCGGCCTTGGTTTTTTTGTTTCGGGAATCTCATGGGAGGGCCACTTAGGTGGTCTGGTGACAGGATTGGCTATAGCCGGAATCTATTCTCAAACCAAGGAGCGTAATAAACGCGTCCAGCAAATCTTTGGAGTGTTTTTGGTTTGGGGGGTCCTCTACGGACTGACCATGTTGAAAATTTCTAGCTGGATGTAGTTATTTCCACTTGGTGGTCATCGCAAAGCCGATCATCGCGATGCCAAAGCCAACGAGGATGTTCCAGTTGGAAAGGTCAATAGGCGTGGCCGCACCCAGTGGGTAGCGGGCGCTCGAAATGTAGAATACAAGGATCCAGGCCAGGCCAAAGAGCATAAAGCCGAACATGACCGCCTTATACCAGGCGGGGTTGTCTTGCTCTTCTTCACCAACAACCTTCGGGGTTAGTGGTTTGGACTCATTTTTCTTGCTTCGCTTTGCATCTGACATGCTTAGTAGCTTAATGCCTGAACCCAAAGACCCGCCATCCGATTAGGCTATTGGCATCATGGTTAAAATTCTTGTTTTAGATAACTACGACAGCTTTGTCTACACTTTGAACGGCTATTTACAGCAGCTTGGCGCTGAGACAACCGTCATGCGAAATGACGCAATCACCGAAGCGGAGCTTCCAGCCCTCTTGCAAAAATTTGATGCAGTCCTTATCTCCCCGGGTCCAGGCACTCCGGCAAGCGCTGGATTGTCGATCCCAACTGTGAAATATGCTTTAGATACGAACTACCCGGTCTTCGGAGTTTGCTTGGGGCATCAAGCAATTGCCGAGGCAATGGGAGGCCGAGTCGAAAGTGCTCCAGAGCTTATGCACGGCAAAACCTCGAAGGTGAACCACCAGGGCAGCTTGATACTAGAGGGCTTACCCCAAGGCTTTATGGCAACCAGATACCACTCGTTGGCGATTGTGCCGGAGAGTGTTCCAGAGGAACTGCTGGTTACTGGCCAGACCGACAGCGGAATCATCATGAGCCTTCAGCACAAAACCAAGCCGATCTATGGAGTCCAGTTCCACCCAGAGTCAGTTATGACCGAGGGTGGATATCGGATGCTAGCGAATTGGTTGGAGACCCTAGGTGTCGAAGGCGCCTTGGAAAAATCCAAAACCCTAAGCCCAAGAATAGAAAAAGTTTAACCGGTAACAGATTCCGTCGGTGTCGGTGTCTGTGTCGGTGTCGGTGTCCTAGTCGATGTTGCAGTCGGAGTCGGAGTCGGTGTCGGTGTTGGTGTAGCTACTCCACCCACACACTCAACGTACAAAATTACGTTCTGCAGTTGTTCAGCCTCGCCTGGCAACACTGACTGTTCTAGAACAATTGTTCCCGGGGTGCCGTTGCAGGTTGCAGCGTTTAGCACTTCAACTGAAACCGTGAAACCAATTGATGGGCTAGTCAGGATATTTCTAGCCTCTAGTACCTCAAGGTTTCTGACATCCGGAACCTGGACGGTACCGTCAGACAAAATGATGTTCACTTCAGAGCCAAGCGGCAACTTCGAATTGGTTACCGGATCTGATGCTATAACTACGCCATCTGGCACAATCGGTGAGCCGACTACCGTGATGCTGCCAACTATTAGCCCTTGGCCCTCTATCAGGGCAACGGCATCGGCCTCATTTTTACCGACCAGGTTCGGAACCGTTACCTCGGTTGCTCCGCTAGAAACATAGAGCGTGACGGCGGTGCTGGAAAGAACTTGAGTTCCGGCTTCTGGGACCTGTCTTATGACGACGCCCTCTGGAACCAATTCGCTTTTCTCGTACACCCTTAAAACCACAAGATCTTGCGATGTGAGGGTGCTGTAGGCATCTTCGTAGAGCGAGCCTTGAACACTTGCAACCTCAACGCCGCTGGATGGCGTTACTCCTGGTCCAGCCGAACCGAGGTTCATAACCCAGAACAACAATCCAACCAAAATCACAACGACTCCGGTGCCAAGACCCCAAAGAACGCTCGCACCAACCTTGTTATTGGTGGTGGTTATTTGCCTGCTCGGAGCAGTCTCAAAGCCATCGATTAAAGATGTTGGAAAGTCATCACTTTTTCCGGTGGAAATAACCTCGGTTGCATCAAGATTGGTTGGAACCATTCCCACCAGCGGGGTCTTTTTGGTCGCGGGGAGAGCGGTGCCGGCTTGCGCAGCAAGCAGGTGCTCTCGGAATTCTTCCGCGGTCTGGAAGCGTTCGTCACGGTCCTTGGCCATTGATCGAAGCACGACTGCATCCAACTCAGGTGACACTTCCGAGTTGAAAGCAGAAGGTGGGGTGGCAAGTTCGGAAACGTGTTGGTAAGCAACCGAGACAGCACTTTCGCCCTTGAATGGCGGCTGCCCTGCAAGTAATTCGTAAAGAATCACTCCGGTTGAATACAAATCTGTTCTGCCATCCACCGCATCGCCGCGCGCTTGCTCGGGGGAGAAATATTGGGCGGTTCCGATTATGCCGGCGGTGGCAGCTTGAGTGGCGGAGTTGTCATTTACCGCTCTGGCGATACCGAAGTCCATGACCTTGATTGAATCGCCCTCCCCGATCATTACGTTCGCCGGCTTTATGTCGCGGTGGACAACGCCGGCACGGTGAGAGACTTCGAGGGCTGTCAGGATACCGGAAATGTATTTAACGGTTCGATCGATAGCGACATTCTTTTCAGCAACCACCTCACGCAGCAACTTGCCGCGGATTAGCTCCATGATTATGAACGGAGTTTTTACAATCTGCCCGTTTGGGGCGGTGGCTTCCTCTTCGCCGGCATCGTAGACCCGAACGATGGTTGGATGGGCCATGCGGGCACTTGCCTGAGCCTCTTGGCGAAACCTAGCTTCAAAATTGGCGTCATTGGCAAGATCTGATTTTAGGAGCTTAATAGCAACCGTGCGACCGAGCCTGGTGTCATAGCCTTCGAAGACCTCAGCCATTCCGCCGCGACCGACTAGCTCACCTAGTCGGTATCGACCAGCAATCAGTCTTTCGTTCTTACTCAAACCCGCTCTTTTCCGCCTATTGAAGTCTAGTTTTTGTTTTGGTTATTCTTCGCATGACTCGGTTACAGTCTGGTCACTCCGTTGCCCCCTGATCTCCGGCACTGTCACCTGGCACAGTCGCTGGCACGTCGGCCACCGGCGTCTCGGATTCAACCGGCTGACCAGTTTCCGGATCAGTTTCTGCCGGGGTTGGTTCTGCACTAGATCCACCGTCCGGAATCTCAATTGGAATGTCTTGGTAGTCGCCCACGTAATATGTCACGTTCACGGTGCTGCCAATTGCTATGTTTCCGGTCGGAGAAGCCGCATAAACTTCTCGAACTCTAGGAGAGCTGCCAGGGATGAGCTCGCCGGCTATTGCGTTCACGACAAAACCACGCTCGGTCAACCACGCGGTTACTTCGCTCAAGTTCTTGCCAACAACATCGGAGACCAACACCAGATAGTTCGCGGGTTCGGTGGGCGCTGAGGTCGGTTCTTGCTCCACGCTCGGCGTGGAGCTTGGCGTCTGATCTGACGTGCTTGTTGGTTCAACCTCGGAGGTATTGGGTTCTGAGAGAATCGCGACAATAACCACAATCGTTGTCAAAGCCAATAACCCTAGGGTTGCAAGCCATGGCCAAACAATCGGCGCCTTGGGTAACGCAGCCGTGTCGGTGGAAAGCACTTCGGTGACTGGGTCGTCAACCGGGGTCTTGGATACAACCGGAATACCTTTGCGCTTTTCTCGAAGCAAAGCCTCGGCTCTAATGGCTAGTGAAATACCAGATTCTGGCCGCTGGTTTGGTTTTTTGGCCAAGCAGCTAAGAACTAGGTTTTGAACTCTTGGGTCAATCGAGTCTGAAAGCGCCGGCGGCATTTCATTTATGTGAGCCATGGCGATGGCCATTTGGTTTTCGCCACGGAACGGCCGCTTACCGGCAAGTGCCTCGTAGGCCACGACTCCCAATGAATATAAATCCGTCGCCGAGGTCGAAGTTTTTCCGGTTGCTTGCTCCGGAGCCAAGT
>Ga0222711_1000383_pt1 | contig 13197 bp, 9 predicted proteins | sample AntAcemetage1699_FD_179814 | JGI IMG/M metagenome (GOLD analysis project Ga0222711, IMG submission 179814) | Saline water microbial communities from Ace Lake, Antarctica - #1699 | ecosystem: Environmental > Aquatic > Non-marine Saline and Alkaline > Saline | place: Antarctica: Ace Lake...
ATTCAAGGAACAACTGGAACAACTGGAACCCAAGGCGTTCAAGGTAGACAAGGGACTCAGGGAATTGGTGAAACTGGCGGTGCAGGTGCACAAGGTATTCAAGGAACAACTGGAACCCAAGGCGTTCAAGGAACAACTGGAACAACTGGTATTCAAGGAACAACTGGAACCCAAGGCATTCAAGGTAGACAAGGAACAACTGGAACTGGAACAACTGGAACCCAAGGCATTCAAGGTAGACAAGGAACAACTGGAACTGGAACCCAAGGTACAACTGGAACTGGAACCCAAGGTACAACTGGTCCTGTAGCAGGTTCAGCAAACCAAGTAATATATAAAAACTCTTCAAACACCGCAGTAGGATCTGCCAATCTCATTTTTGACGGTGATAACTTGACTGTTTCAGGCGATGTGACTTCTCTATCAGATGAAAGAAAAAAGACAAACATAACTAGATTGGAATCTTCTTTACAAAAAGTCCTAATGCTTGAAGGCGTAAACTACACCATGATATCTGACAAATCGGGCAGAGTCCACATGGGACTAATCGCACAAAAGACAGAAGAACATGTGCCAGAAGTAGTTTATGAGTTTGGTGGGATGAAGTCTGTTGCGTATGGTAATATAGTTGCACTGCTAATCGAAGCCATAAAAGACATACAGGCACAGATAGAAGATATCAAAAATGGGGTTTAAATCAAGCAAAAACGGTACTGTGCCTTCTGCTAAAGATGCGACATCGCCAAGAGGCATACCATTTATGTATAACACAGGCGATAACACAACATTACCTACCTCCACAACAAAGATAATTGCAAGTGATGCAGCAGCAAGCGATGAATTTGGATATTCTGTAGCAGTTGGTTCAGGTAGAATTGTTGTTGGTGCACGCTATGATGATGATAACGGAACCTTTTCAGGTTCTGCTTACGTATTTGATCTTAACGGAACCCAACTTGCTAAGATAACTGCTAGTGATGCAGCAGCAGGTGACTTTTTTGGATGGTCTGTAGCAGTAGGGTCGGGTAGAATTGTTGTTGGTGCATATGCCGATGATGATAATGGAACTACTTCAGGTTCAGCATACATATTTGATCTTGATGGAAACCAGATTGCAAAGATAACTGCAAGTGATGGTGCAGCAAATGACTATTTTGGATGGTCTGTAGCAGTCGGGTCAGGTAGTATTGTTGTTGGTGCATATGGAGATGATGATAATGGAACTACTTCAGGTTCAGCATATGTATTTGATCTTGATGGAAACCAGATTACTAAAATAACTGCTAGTGATGGTGCAGGAGGTGACAAATTTGGATATTCTGTCGCAGTCGGGTCGGGTAAAATTGTTGTTGGTGCATATGACAATGATGTTAATGGAATTAATTCAGGTTCAGCATATATATTTGATCTTGATGGAAACCAACTTGTCAAAAAAACTGCAAGTGATGCAGCAGCAGGTGACTTATTTGGAATTTCTGTCGCAGTTGGTTCAGGTAGAATTGTTGTTGGTGCATCTTTTAATGATGATAATGGAAGCAATTCTGGTTCAGCATACATATTTGATCTTGATGGAAAACAACTTGCAAAGATAACTGCAAGTGATGCAGCAGCAAGTGATGAATTTGGATATTCTGTAGCAGTAGGGTCGGGTAGAATTGTTGTTGGGGCGTATCTGGACTTTATTGGTTCGGCATATGTGTTTGATCTTGATGGAAACCAGATTGCTAAGATAATAGCGAACGATCCAGCAGCAGATGACTATTTTGGAATTTCTGTGGCAATTGGTTCAGGTAGAATTGTTGTCGGTGCACCTCGAAGTGATGATAACGGAAGCGATTCGGGTTCAGCATATATATATACGACACCACGTGTTGTAACACCCTATGATGTACAAGATTGGAACAGAACATAATGGGATTTAAAACAACATCAGTTGTAATTGATGATTACGCTTCGGTTATGCACGAGTCTTTCAACAAGATAACAACAAACATTGTTGCAACAGAAACAAAAATAACAGCAAGTGATGCAGCAGCAGATGACTTTTTTGGGGAGTCTGTAGCAGTTGGTTCAGGTAGAATTGTTGTTGGTGCCCATAATGACGATGTTAATGGAAGTGATTCAGGTTCAGCATATATATTTGATCTTGATGGAAACCAGATTACTAAAATAACTGCTAGTGATGGTGCAGGAGGTGACAAATTTGGACAGTCTGTGGCGATTGGTTCAGGTAGAATTGTTGTTGGTGCCCCTTATGACGGTGGTAATGTAAGTAGTTCAGGTTCAGCATACATTTTTGATCTTGATGGAAACCAACTTGCTAAAATAACTGCTAGTGATGCAGCATCGGGTGACTTATTTGGAACTTCTGTTGCAGTTGGTTCAGGTAGAATTGTTGTTGGTGCCCCTTATGATGATGATAATGGAATTGATTCAGGTTCAGCATATATATTTGATCTTGATGGAAACCAACTTGCTAAAATAACTGCAAGTGATGCTGCAGCAGGTGACAATTTTGGACAGTCTGTAGCAGTCGGGTCAGGTAGAATTGTTGTTGGTGCCCCTAATGACGATGTTAATGGAAGTGATTCAGGTTCAGCATATATATTTGATCTTTATGGAAACCAACTTGCCAAAATAACTGCAAGTGATCGTGCAATAGATGACTTTTTTGGACAGTCTGTAGCAGTTGGTTCAGGTAGAATTGTTGTCGGTGCACGTTTCAATGATGATAATGGAAGTAATTCAGGTTCAGCATATATATTTGATCTTGATGGAAACCAACTTGCTAAAATAACTGCTAGTGATGCAGCATCAGGTGACAATTTTGGATTTCCTGTAGCAGTTGGTTCAGGTAGAATTGTTGTCGGTGCACGTCTCGATGATGATAATGGAAGTAATTCAGGTTCAGCATATATATTTGATCTTGATGGAAACCAACTTGCTAAAATAACTGCAAGTGATGGTGCAGTAGATGACGATTTTGGACAGTCTGTAGCAGTTGGTTCAGGTAGAATTGTTGTCGGTGCACGTCGAAATGATGATAACGGAAGCGATTCGGGTTCAGCATATATATATAAAATAGACGAAACCTTTGGTGTTTACATTGAAGGCATTATAAATTAAAACAGGGAGTTTAATATGTTATACGCAAGAATAGACGAAAGTGGAAATGTCATTGAATTCCCTGTTAATACACGCGGCCCAGCGATGTCTGATGGGATTGTACAGGTGTCAACAGCTAATGCACCTATTGTCACGTGGGACAAAAAATTAATGTATAGTGGGGTAGTAATCGTTGACGGAGATTACTTCGTACAATACGATCCACCTTCTGACAAATTCGTCAATGACGAGGCAAAATTAAAAGCCATTACCACACTAAAAAAACAAAAAACAGATGACAATGAAAAGTCATTCAAACAAAGATCAAAAGAGATTGCTGGTGATTATAGTGACTTCGAAAGAGAGTCTTGGAATCAACAAAGAACAGAGGCAATTGCATACACAGTAGACAATACTACGCCCACACCACTTCTATCTTTTATAAGCGCAGCAAGAGGGGTGTCCGTGTCCGTTTTTGTATCACTTGTACTTGAAAATACCCAAACATACGAATCGTTATATGGTGCGTTGTTGGGTACATATCAAAAAAATAAGGAAATTTTGAGAAGCATATCTTTAGCGGACGAATCTACGTGGTATCTAATTGACGATGTAGTGAGGTTATAATGAGTTTTAAAATAGGCCAATCTACAGGCGGAACTCATATAAACGAAGACCTAATGTTTATGAATGCAAATAATGATTTTCTAGGAGGATATGATAACACAACATTACCGTCCAACGAAACTAAAATAACTGCTAGTGACGGTGCAGGAGGCGACCGATTTGGGGGGTCTGTAGCAGTTAGTTCAGGTAGAATTGTTGTTGGTGCCCCTAATGATAATGATAATGGAAGTAATTCGGGTTCTGCTTACATTTTTGATCTTAACGGAACCCAACTTGCCAAAATAACTGCAAGTGATGTAGGAAGTGATTTTTTTGGACAGTCTGTAGCGATTGGTTCAGATAGAATTGTTGTTGGTGCATATAGTGGTGACAATGGAATCGGTTCGGGTTCTGCTTACATTTTTGATCTTAACGGAAACCAACTTGCTAAGATAATAGCGAGTGATGGTGCAGCAAATGACTTATTTGGAACTTCTGTTGCAGTCGGGTCAGGTAGAATTGTTGTTGGTGCGTATGGCAACGATGTTAATGGGAGCGATTCAGGTTCAGCATATATATTTGATCTTAATGGAAACCAGATTACTAAAATAACTGCTAGTGATGGTGCAGCAGAAGACTATTTTGGAACTTCTGTAGCAGTTGGGTCAGGTAGAATTGTTGTTGGTGCGCATCTTGACGATGTTAATGGGAGCGGTACAGGTTCAGTATATATATTTGATATTGATGGAAACCAACTTGCCAAAATAAATGCGAGTGATGGTGCAGTAAATGACTCTTTTGGAATTTCTGTGGCAGTTGGGTCAGGTAGAATTGTTGCTGGGGCGTATCTTGACGATGTTAATGGGAGCGATTCAGGTTCTGCGTACATATTTGATCTTAATGGAAACCAAATTGCTAAAATAACTGCAAGTGATGCAGCAGGAAATGACTTATTTGGATGGTCTGTTGCAGTTGGTTCAGGCAGAATTGTTGTTGGTGGATATGGCAATGATGATAATGGAAGTAATTCAGGTTCAGCATATATATTTGATCTTGATGGAAACCAACTTGCTAAAATAACTGCTAGTGATGGTGCAGAAAGTGACTTATTTGGGCGGGCTGTTGCAATTGGTTCAGGCAGAATTGTTGTCGGTGCACGTTCCGATGATGATAATGGAAGCGATTCTGGTTCTGCGTACATATATACAACACCGACAGCTGACCACACACTTGATATTTTAGATCATTAAGCATTAATTTCAGCCAAACATCCTTGTATAAATACACCATAATAGTATTTTATAAAGCTAACCAAAAAAGCTTACGGGAGATTATACAATGAAAATAGTTCTGGTTACTGGCGGGTTTGATCCGCTACACAGCGGACATATAGCATATTTCAAAGAAGCTAAAAAATTAGGTGACATTCTTGTAGTCGGTTTAAATAGTGACAATTGGCTTGTCAGAAAGAAAGGTCAATCTTTCATGAACATAAACGAGAGGTTGGACATCATATCCAACCTCTCTATGGTCAATTCAACAATATTTTTTAACGATGATGACGGCAGCGCAACAAATGCCATTCAGTATTGTTTAGATAAGTACCCATTCGACAATATTGTATTTGCAAATGGAGGAGACCGCATTTCGTGCAATATACCAGAAATGGAAGCTATTTCGAGCCCAAGAGTAGAATGGGAATTTTCGGTTGGTGGATCTAACAAAATAAACTCAAGTAGTAAAATTTTAAGCGATTGGAAGACACCAAAGACAGAAAAAGATTGGGGTTATTATCGTGTTTTACATTCTGATGGCCCTTCAACCAAAGTTAAGGAACTATCTGTAAAACCAAACCATAGTCTTAGTCTACAGAGACACCAATACAGAAACGAACATTGGATTGTTTCTTGTGGTATTGCTACGGTAAGATTTGGTTCAGAACTTAATAAACTTGAAACAAAAACACTAACAAAGCACCAAGAAATACATATTCCACAAACATATTGGCACCAACTAATTAACACTACTGAAAATGATTTAAGAATAGTAGAAATTCAATATGGCAAAAACTGCATAGAAGAAGATATTGAAAGAAAAACAAATACCCTTTTCGTATAAATACAAGCAAAAGGGGGGTTTTTTTCATGCCAACTACGAGATCGAATTTATATGTGGATCAGGGCACGGATTTTTATGCTAATGTACAGATATTCTCTAATGACACAGAGTATGATGTTTCAGATAGCACATTCTTTGGTAGTGCAAGGAAGATATATTCTTCTGCACTTGCGTTTGACTTTCAGGTTACTATGATTCAAGATGGTGTGATAAATGATGTTAAGTTGTTTGTCGCGGCAGCAGATACTATCAATCTCGAACCAGGAAAATATCAATATGATATTATGATGTCAAGAGGCACAAATTCTAGAGAAAAAATATTAGAAGGTTTAATTACAGTGTTGCCCTCTATTACCAGAGAGGGCAATTGATATGGTAAATGACATTAAGGTAGTATTAAGACCATCATCGTTCCGCGATCAAGGAAGGCCATATTTTCTAAGAGAGTTGGGCGATGTAGATGTCACCAACACTGTTGATGGGTCTTTGCTGATATATGATGCAACAGATGAAAAATTTAAAGCTTCTACAACATTAGAAAAACAGACAATAAAAATAAAAAGATCTGACATTGAAGGCGAGCCTACAACTCTTGCCTCTGGTGAACTTTTCTATTCTTATTTACAAAGTGACCAATCGAATGGTGGTGATAGGCTTTACATTGGAACTGGAACAGAAACAACAACAAACCAAGCACCTAACATAGAAGTTATTGGTGGCAAGTATTTTACAGAAAAGCTCAACCATACTGTAGGTATACTTACTGCTAACAGTGCCATTTTAGTTGATGCAGACAAAAGTATCAACGAATTAATCGTAGGCCAATTAAATTTAATTGGGTCTACGATTTCATCAACAACTGGTGAAATTAGTTTTGATAATTCACAAATAAAAAACGTCGCAAATCCAACAGAATCACAAGATGTAGCAACCAAGTCCTATGTGGATGCCACAACATTGAACGTAAAAAAATCTGTAGAGGCTGCAACTGCAGATGACCTTGGTGGCACATATGACAACGGAATACAAGGAATTGGCTCAAATATAACAATTCCTCCAACAGAAACTTTGGATATAGATGGTTGGTCAGATTGGTCTCTGCAGGATGGTATTTTAGTAAAGTCACAAATAAACAGCGAAGAAAACGGACGTTATGTTGTTACCCAAGTAGGTGATATAAGCACAGAGTGGATATTGACAAGAGGTGGTTCAAGCGACGCACCAAGCGAAGTAATTCGTGCTTTTGTATTTGTGGTGAACGGAAATACATATGGGTCTACAGGATGGGTTGCCACAGTTGATAATTTTGCTAATTTTTCCGTCGGTGTTGACCCAATTTATTGGGAGCAGTTTTCAAGTGTTGGCGATTTTACAGCAGGCGATGGTCTGACACTTGATGGCACACAATTTAATGTTGATGTCGATGATGAAACAATCGAATTGTTTGACAGTGTTTTAAGAGTCAAAGATTTAGGAATAACAAACCAAAAGATTTTCAACCCTTCTATAAGTTTTGCAGCAGACGTTGGGGACGTTGACGTTGTTTCTCTCGGCGAGACATTAACATTTACTTCTGGTCAAGGAATCGCAACTGAGGTTTCCGACAACACAATAATCATATCAGGCACAGATGCTACCAATGACAATAAAGGCATTGCAAGTTTCAATCTGTCTAATTTTGCAGTTGATACTGGGGACGTTTTAATATCGATGATCGATGGCGGTTCTTACTGAACAAACTTTCATAAATAGATTCAACATTGTATAACGAAATCGAGGGCAAATGTCTACTAATATAAAACTCAAACAGAGCGATGTTCCTAATAAGATCCCAAGTGTGGATCAATTAGAACTAGGTGAAATTGCCATCAACACCTATGACGGTACTTTGTATTTCAAAAGACAACAAGAATATTTTGACAACGATCTACAAGAAATTGTATCTGTTGATGAGGTGATAGAATTTACTTCACACATTCCTGTAGAAAACGTTTTATATGTCCAAAAGGCTGGCAACGACAAAAATTCTGGCAATTCTTGGAGCAATGCTTTTGTAAGCATTGAGGCAGCGGTCAAAGCGGCAGATATAAGAAACACGCTAACATTAATTCAAGTTGGGCCTGGGGTATATTTCACAAAAGGCCATATAGATGTGCCAGACAACACTGTTATTCAATCATCACATAGAACAGTATTCATAAAACCAGAAATTGGATACGAAGAAAGAAATACGTTTAGATTGGGTTCGGGATGTTTTCTCGAAGGGTTTATATTTGAAGGGTTTAGACTTGATAGTTTAGATGACCCGACAGAAGGTTTTGCTGTTTGCTTTAGACCAGGCGCACTTATAACTCGTGTTCCATATGTGCACAAAGTAGCGGTAAGAACACCACCATATTGGACAACTATTGCCCCACCATTGGACGTATCGAATGGCAACCCACTCGTAGGTCGTGGTGCTGGAGTTGTATTAGCTGATGGTGCAGTTTTAGATCCCGATAGCGTATTTCCTAATATTATGACATGGGGTGCTACACCCGTAACACACAACGGTATTGGATATTGCGCAAAGAACGGAGCGTTGATAAACGCAGTAAACGCCATTAGCATTTGGTGCCATAAGCACTTTTTAGCAATGAGTGGTGGCCAGATCATTCTTTCATCTTGTTCAACACAATTTGGCGATTTCACGTTAGTATCGCAGGGCTCGAAGCAAACGATTTCCCCATATGAAGTCGATTTCCCTTTGACAATACAAGAGATTGTAAGTGATGAAATTGACACGAACACAGACACAATTATTGACAATCTTATTAGTGAATTGGTTTCCCAAGGATATACTGATAATTGGCCGCAAAATTATACTACATTAACACGTCGTGACGCTGGGCTATTTTTGCAGGCAATGTCTTGGGTATTATCAACTTCCAACGAAAAGCCAATGCTGGACTTTTCAAAGGGCTTGTTTAATGTTACTGGAAACCGCGCATTTACATCCATACCATACAACTATGACAAATGTTTTAGAGATACAGGACTGATAACAGAAGCAATCGCTTATGATATTTTATTTAATAGCAACTACAGAAGTATAAATGCGGCACTTTCGTATTACAGAGCGTCTGCTAGTACAGTAGTAACTTCGCAATTGTTTGCAACATTAGCAGCACTAAATTATCAAAAAGGTGTAGTAGCAGAATACTTATCAGGAACGACTTTGGCAAGATCAAATTCGTTGTTTGATGAGGTTATTGACATTGTTACAAATGGAACAGGTGCCGCAGATGCATATGTGTTGTCAGACCCGACAAACTACGATGATGGGTTCTTTCAAGCAAGAAGGCTTTTAGTTTCAAATAAAACATTCATCCAAGATGAAATAGAAGCATGGATTGCGGTTCAAGTTTCTGGAAATATTTCACCATTTACTTCTGGGTTCGTGTATGATGCTGCCGCATGTAGACGCGATGTAGGTTTCATATTAGATGCATTAAGATATGACTTGACATATGGAGGAAACTTAGAAACGTATAATGCAGCAATGGCATATTTTGTAGGTACACAAGCGCAATATGGCTCGGGCGAAAAAGCAGCAACGCTTGCTACATATCTGAGACTGAAATCTGTTGTTGGAGATGTCACCCAATTAATCATAGTATCTACATCGCTTGGTAATAACAACACGCAAGAAATGTCAGGTGCCGCTGGTAGTGTATCTGCTGCAACATTTGCACAGGCTCGGATACAAGATATATATAACGCAATTGATAACGACGGAGTTTCTTTTGCTAGGATAATACCAGATCTCACTTGGCCTGCTGACGAGTTTACAACTGCACATAACCAGTTAAGTATAAACACCACAGAAATATCAACCGATGTTTTAGAATATTTGAGCAGAATTGAAACTGGATACAATTTTGACAAGTGTTATAGAGATACGTTGCTAATAAACACTGCAATTGCTTATGATGTAATGTTCAATAGTAACTATAGAAGTATAAATGCAGCACTTTCTTATTACCGTGCAACAGCAAATAAAGTTCTTGTTGAACAAAAAGCAATAACCTTACAAGCACTAACAAGACAAAAAATAACATTAGGTACATATTTAGTTGGCACTTCTTTAACTAGATCAAATGCATTATTTGACGAAGTTATTGACATTGTTACAAATGGAACAGGTGCCGCAGATGCATATGTGTTGTCAGATCCAACTAATTACGATGATGGGTTCTTTCAAGCAAGAAGACTATTGGTTGCAAATAAAACATTTATCCAAGATGAAATAGAATCATGGATTTCATATCAAGTTGCAAACGTTATAACTCCATTTACTGGAAGTTTTACTTATGACGCAGTCGCATGTAGAAAAGACGTAGGATTTATTGTAGATGCATTAAGATATGACTTAACATACGGCGGAAATTTAGAAACATACAATGCAGCTATGGCATACTTTGTAGGTGCAACAAGCCAATACGGACCCGGCGAAAAAGCTGCAACACTAGCTGCATATGCAAGACTTCGAGTTATACTTGGTAATATATTGCAAGCGGTTACAGTTAATCCGGTATATACAGCAACTAGTCAAGATGTTTCAGGAGTAGCAGGAAGTATGTCTGCGACACTATTTGCACAAGCAAGAATTGACAACATTAGCAATACAATAAATTCGGACGGGGTACCTCCATTAAAAATATTACCACTAACTGACTGGCCGGCAGCAGAATTTACATTATCTTTTTCTATCATTAATACAAATACTATCCTTATAGCCAATGACGTATTACGCTATATAAATATTGAAAATAAAACATTGTTAGGAGCATTTGTATTTGCTTGGGAATATATGAGAGATCGGATTAAATCTTTACCAACACCAAATAGCAATTCTAATGATATAGTAGATGCTTTAGTAGATGCTCTTACACGAACAGTTTTCAATCCAAATAAATTAGTGTCTCCGTCAGTTATTACAGCAGTTGGACATACATGGACTGGTATTATGTCTGGCGTAGCACTTACTAAAATCCCCCCGGCAAATAATTTAACTTCGATTGAAGAAAGTATTATTGAGTTAGATAGCGGAGTAGTAATTGCAAGCGGACAAGATGACCAGGGCTCGGCGTTATTTATCGGCGGTATGAAAATAGATGCAGACACCGGCGAACTTTCAGGACCACCATTTGATACAGCAGTTAATAGAATTGCTACAAGAGCAGCAATTGCAAGGAGTTTTTAATAATGCCTAGAATTACATGTCGCACCCCTTCTACTGGACGCGCAACTAGAATTAGTTTAATGGATGTAAGTGCAACATACACTACTATATCAGAATCGCCTGATTTTTCGTTACCGGATTCATCAAATAAATTTACTTTTAGAGATCCACTAGACTCTACAAGAGCAATTAGACCTGGAGAAATATTTTTCCTAACACCTATCTCGGCAAGAAATAAAGATACTGTTACTCGGTGGATAGAAGTGCAATTATTAACAGAAGACAATATAATTATAGAATTTGGAAAAGTTGAAGTACCAGCTGGCGATACAGCATATATACCAATACAAGGCCGTAGTTTATTTAAGCGTGATCCGTTTTCAACATACGGTGACCGAATTCAAATTAGGGCAGAAGTAGCCGACATGTTTGATATATGGACTGCTGCCGAAGAAAAGCTTTCAAACGAACATGCGGGAGTGGAATAATAAATGTCAAAGTTATTATCAGATAGGGTCAAAAAGATACCATCAACTGAGGTGTCAGAAGATCGGTACAAATTTCTAAAGCTTTCCGAAGCAGAGCCTGATCTTGGTGTACCAATCGGAGATAATTATGCACTCACTTCGGATATCGAAGGTAATAGATTTTGGACAAATGAAATTGGTCTTCAGGGTATTCAAGGAATAACTGGCGTTCAAGGAACAGATGGTCTACAAGGTATTCAAGGTGTAACTGGCGATCAAGGTATAACTGGCGATCAAGGCGTTCAAGGTACTGATGGTACGCAAGGGATACAAGGCGTTCAAGGTACTGATGGTCTACAAGGTATTCAAGGTACAGATGGTGTTCAAGGTACAGATGGTCTACAAGGTATTCAAGGTATAACTGGTGATCAAGGTGTTCAAGGTGTAACTGGCGATCAAGGAACAGATGGTCTTCAAGGTATAACTGGTGAACAAGGCGTTCAAGGTACAGATGGTCTTCAAGGAACAGATGGTCTACAAGGTATTCAAGGTACAGATGGTATTCAAGGTACAGATGGTCTACAAGGTACAGATGGTCTACAAGGCGTTCAAGGTACAGATGGTCTACAAGGTATTCAAGGTACTACTGGCGATCAAGGTGTTCAAGGTATAACTGGTGTTCAAGGAATAACTGGTGATCAAGGTGTTCAAGGCGTTCAAGGTACAGATGGTATTCAAGGCACTGATGGTCTACAAGGTACACAAGGAACAGATGGTATTCAAGGAACAGATGGTCTACAAGGTATTCAAGGTACTACTGGCGATCAAGGTATTCAAGGTATAACTGGTGATCAAGGTGTTCAAGGTATTCAAGGAATAACTGGCGATCAAGGCGTTCAAGGTACTGATGGTACGCAAGGGATACAAGGCGTTCAAGGTACAGATGGTATTCAAGGTACAGATGGTCTACAAGGTACAGATGGTCTACAAGGCGTTCAAGGTACAGATGGTCTACAAGGTATTCAAGGTATAACTGGTGAACAAGGCGTTCAAGGTACAGATGGTATTCAAGGAACAGATGGTCTACAAGGCGTTCAAGGTATAACTGGCGATCAAGGTATAACTGGCGATCAAGGCGTTCAAGGTATAACTGGTGAACAAGGCGTTCAAGGAACAGATGGTACGCAAGGGATACAAGGCGTTCAAGGTACAGATGGTATTCAAGGAACAGATGGTCTACAAGGTACAGATGGTCTACAAGGCGTTCAAGGTACAGATGGTCTACAAGGTATTCAAGGTTCGAATAGTGAAGGCGCACAAGGCATACAAGGAACAACTGGAGAGCAAGGGGCAGGTGGCACACAAGGTATTCAAGGTGTAACTGGCGATCAAGGTATTCAAGGAACAGATGGTCTACAAGGTGTTCAAGGTATAACTGGTGATCAAGGTGTTCAAGGTATAACTGGTGATCAAGGTGTAACTGGCGATCAAGGCGTTCAAGGTATTCAAGGAACAGATGGTCTACAAGGCGTTCAAGGTATAACTGGCGATCAAGGTATAACTGGCGATCAAGGCGTTCAAGGTATAACTGGTGAACAAGGCGTTCAAGGAACAGATGGTCTACAAGGTATTCAAGGTATAACTGGTGATCAAGGAACAGATGGTCTACAAGGTATT
>Ga0222711_1000387_pt1 | contig 13070 bp, 13 predicted proteins | sample AntAcemetage1699_FD_179814 | JGI IMG/M metagenome (GOLD analysis project Ga0222711, IMG submission 179814) | Saline water microbial communities from Ace Lake, Antarctica - #1699 | ecosystem: Environmental > Aquatic > Non-marine Saline and Alkaline > Saline | place: Antarctica: Ace Lake...
ATGGATGTTGCCACTTCTTCACAAGACTTAAGAGACCAACGTCCCAATATAGGTTTTTCTGCTTTAACAAAAAGGTCATATACTTTCTTGAACATTATCTACAAGGGGTGGTTTCTATTTAAGTGGATTCTCGGGTTTGAAGAAGTCCTTAAACGGACACCCTTCACAGCGTCTGTGACGTACCGCACATTTGAGTGTGTCGGGTTTCGCGATACAGGGTTTTTTCCGTTGTCGATAGGTTCGTCGTCGTTTAATGGCGTAAATAAGGATCGGAGTTTGACACAGAGCTAACATACTACACCAAGTACTTTCGTTTTTAAATAGCATTAACCGTGCACTTTAAAAATGATTTTTTGATTTGATTTAATTTACTAACATACCGAAACCAAAAAATTAGTTGGAGAAGGCGAGGCCACCCATACCGGACTGGATGCGGAGGACGTTGTAGTTGACAGCGAACATGTGCATGGTGGTGTTGGCAGCACCAGTGGGGAGGGTGACAGAGACTTGCGCGTTATCGATGCGCGAGAAGTTGCAGGTACCAGTGGGTTGATGCTCTTCGGGCTTGAGCGCGAAGGAGTACGAGTAGACACCGGGGTAGGGGGAACCGGAGTGATGGTTGTAGGGTTGGACCTGGTTGAAGTACTTACCCTTTTGTTCCTTGAAACGGTCTTGGCCGTTAAGAACAAGCTTGAAGGTGGTCAAGGGACCCGCGACTTCCTCGTTGAAACGCTGGGTGCCACCAACGTCACCAATCGCAAGGAGAGGGGTACCGGTTGTCGAGGTGGACACGAAAGCGTTACCCACCTCGATGGAATCGGGGTTGGACTCAAGGACAACGTCGCTAGCGCCGGGGAAGGTGGAGAAGTTCCACATGGAGGTGGCAACGTTCGCGGTGGCGGGGTCGTTGAAGCACCAAACCAGCTCCTTGACGGGGTGGTTGTAGGAGAGACGCTTGTTCTGGGCGGAACCGGTCGCGGTAACAGTGTCCGAACCAGTGTGCTGAACCTGTTCAATCAGGTATTCGTGACCCTTCTGGGCGAAGCGGCGACGCTCTTCGGTGTCCAGGTAGACATAGTTGGCCCAGACCTTGAAGGTTTGGTTGTCAAGGTAGGTGGCGAAATCAGCGGTCAAATCGAAATCGATACGGACTTCATGGTACTGGAGGGCGATCAGAGGCAAAAACAAACCGGGGTTGCGGTTGAAGAAGAAGATCAGGGGCAGGTACACAGTCTTGCCGGTAGACCCAGTGGTCATCTTACCCCAAGAAGCCTTCTTGGATTCGTCCAAGTAAAGCTCCGAGTACAGACGCCACCATCGCTGGTAGTGCTTGTCGATGCGCTGACCCCCGATGGAAAGTTCCGCGGAGGCGATCGCACGCTCCGCAACCCAGTTAGCATCATCACCCAGCTTGGTGGAAGTGTTGGCAGCGCCGGACTTGAGTTCGACGTACATGTCACCAACGAGATCACCGTTACGGGCGACAGTCACGGACACGCGACCGTTGGCGGAGGCGGTACCGTTGACGGTCTGCTCGATGTTCTCCATCGCGAAGTTGGTGTGGCGTTTGTAAACAGCCTGGAAAAAAGTTACCTTAGGGTTTCCGGTAAGGTAGACGTCTTGGGCGCCATAGGCGACGAGTTGCATGAGACCACCAGCCATTTTGAGAGTTGTTGTACTCTATACAGAGAAAATAAATCCGAAGAAACGCGCATATTTTGATTTCAATTTTTCTCCGTCTAGATTAAATGTCGACACAGCCTGAAAATACCGAGTATGAAAGTGATATCGAGGAAGGTGAAATTGTGGAAGTTACAGACGAAGAACTTTCCATGACCGATGGTGAAGGTGATGAATATCAGGATGATGACATTGATGAGGAAATGGATATTGCTTCGCTTATGACTTCTCTTCTAGCTACATCCGATGGAGATACAGTCTGCTCCGCTCTAGTAAATCTTTGTAATCAAATGGAAATTCAAAATAAGATTTTAATTAAAATGTTATCAAAAATAAATTCTACAAAAGTGGCTTAGAAAGTAAGTTATTATTTTATTAAATACAAATAATGAGCGATACCCACTTCATCGATAAAGAACCCGATAAATATGAAGCGCTAAAAAAACTTCAGTCGCGACAAATCTCATCGATGAATGAGGACGAAATAAATGATATCCTTTGTAAGGTTGAAACCAAACTCTGGTGTTTAAAAACAGACGATTTTGTTGATTCCAGAACACTTGGGTATAATCAATATCTCCCATCTGAAATTTATGACCAGGTGGGTAACCCAGATCCGAATAAAATTGATATCGTAGCTCTAAAGGGTATCCACGATAGACACATATCATTTTTAAGTAATCTAAAATATAGGGCAATTGCCATTGGTATTCATGCAAAGGAAAATGAAGATGGGTATGCACCTGTAGAAGAAAGAATTAACACAATTATTAAACAGGCTGAAGATGGATATGATAATATACGTCGACACAAAATATCATGGGAAAGGGTTGCCAATCCCACATTAATTCCGCAACAAGGTACATTTTCTGACCCTTCAACCATGAGTGACGAGGATCGTGAAAATGCGACACCTTTTCAAAAATGTTTAATTTTTACATTAGATGAAACATATAGAGCTGGGTATCGACGCTACAAGGGACATTGTTGTGAAGAAATCACAACAATTGAAGGTTTCAAAACTCGCGCATGGCAACCTAAATTTTCAATTGAACAATTTGTATATTCTCTCGCCCGCAAAGACACTAGATATAATGTGTGGAAAAATTTTACGAGTCGTAGCTCAGTTTACAGAGATGTAATTGATAACATTTCGAAATGCGTCGATGATCAGTTCCCAGAGATTCAGAAGAGGCGTCAGGTCTGGGCTTTTAAGAACGGTTTATTTGTTGGTAAGGCGTGGATGCACGAGGAGGGAAAATTCGAGTGTCAATTTTATCCATATGATGGTGAAAAATTCAAGTGTTTAGATCCTAGTGTTGTCGCATGTAAGTATTTCGACCAACAGTTCGATGACTTTTCACATATTCGGAGATGGCAGGATATCCCGACTCCCTTTTTTGATTCAGTTCTAAAGTATCAGAAGTTTGAAGATGAGGTGTGCAATTGGGCATATGTTATGGGTGGTCGCCTCTGTTACGATGTTGGGGAAATGGATGCGTGGCAAGTGATCCCATTCTTCAAGGGTATCGCTCGCTCGGGTAAATCTACCCTGATCACAAAAGTTTTCAAGAAGTTTTATGAAAATGAGGATGTTGGTACACTCTCGAACAATATCGAAAAGAAGTTCGGTCTTTCTGCGATAAAAGATGGTTTCATGTTTATCGCCCCAGAAGTTAAAGGTGATTTAGCACTTGAACAGGCTGAATTTCAATCTATGGTTTCTGGGGAAGATGTATCAATCGCCGTGAAGAATAAGACTGCCATGTCATTCGAGTGGAAAGTACCCGGTATTCTAGGAGGAAATGAAGTTCCCAATTGGAAAGATAATTCGGGTTCTGTACTTAGACGTATCCTTCCTTGGAACTTTTCTAAGCAGGTTCAGGATGCAGACCCTCAACTTGACGAAAAATTAAACGCTGAACTCCCTATTATTCTTTTAAAATGTATCCGTGGATATCTAGACTATTCAAATAAATACAAAAACAAAGATATATGGAGGGTGGTACCAGAATACTTCCACCAAATTCAGAAACAAGTTGCGATGGTTGCGAGCTCACTGCATAACTTCTTAGAATCTACGCATATTACTTACGGTAAAGATTCATTTGTACCACAAAGTTTATTCGTTGTTGTATACAATCAACATTGTCAGGCAAATAATCTGGGAAAACATAAATTTCATCAGGATTTTTATGCCGGACCATTCAGTTCTAGAAATATTGAAGTCAGGGATACAGTCGTTACCTACAAGGGACGCACATATCCATTACAACCTGTAATTTATGGTCTGGATGTAGTAGAAGAAAGTGTTGGATTTAATTCAGATTATTAAAAAAAATATTCACATCTAGTAATATGAACCAGAAAGTCAAAGAATTTGTCAGACAATCTGGTGTAGAGCTCAAAAGTCCGAACTCCAACTCAAATAATAATAATTTTGCACGAGAACTGGAAGAAACTATGATTCAGGTAGAACGTGAACGCGTTGCGGGATTTCGAACACCCCCTCGACAAATTAGACCCATTCCCCGACAGGTACAGGTGCCTGTACGCCTCCAGAGAAACCTGATCAATGATAGATCATATGAAGGCGCTTTCAAACAGTTTGAAAATGAGTTTTCAGATGTTAACAATTCAAACTGGGAGAATAATATGCAGTATAACAATCTCTCAAACGGTAACAAAAAAATGGTAAATAATCTAATGCGTGAATTCGACGAACCCAAACCCGGAAGTATTCCTCTTGAAATGACTAAAATTAACCCAGGTATGTTCAATGCAACAGTTGATTCTGGATTTGATCAAAAAAATATACTCGTCAACTTAACAAATATACTATCAAAAACACCACGTGGTAAAACACCTATCGGTGAAGGTCTTTATATTGACACACGAGAGATAAGAGGAATTTATGGGCAGTTTAAAACTGGATTCTCTCATACTAGAGAAGCCGGACCCAAGGGTGATATGAGTAAGAACTTCTTCAGTGCACAATTAATACTCACACTGTCAAATGACATGGAAAGTAAAGGTGCCACTGTAAACTTTTACCGAAATGGTAAAATTCGTTTCTCTGGTGGGTTTGTTGGTGCGAACATAAGCAATCAACCCGAACTTATTCGAAAATTCATTGTGAATACGTACACAGAAAAACAAGAATTTTTATACAATCCATTCACATACAATAATTTAAGTGGGCAGTTCAGAATTAATGGAAATTTCAAAGATCTTACTGAAATTGCTAGAAATGCTCAGAAATATGGCATGACACGTGTTTCTTATGAACCCGAGTTGGCCCCTTTCCTATATGCATACTTCGGGGAAAGTAAGTTCATTCTTTCTAGAAGTGGTAATGTTCAGATCTCAGGTGCGAAAAATCCCAGTGATATGTTGAATGCATATGACCTTGGGAAAAAATTTGTCCAAGAATTGAATGCTGATAATCAAATCAATGTAACTGGTGTTTTCGAAAAGGGAGTAAAGGCTACCACCAGGGGTAAGGCTAAAACTAAAACTAAATCCAAGTCTCCACCTAAAAGAAAATACACTAAACGTATTCTCACCACGAATCAAGTTAATTCCATCATGATCAACTCTAAGATGTGTGCGCGCATGAAGAAGACCGAACTTGTAAATTTTGCACGACGCATGGGTGTCGTCGATTTTAGAACCAAGGAACAAAATGGTTCACGAGCTGCAACTAAGGATGAGATTTGTACACGAATCAAGAAAAAGACTGGCAACGTAGTTTCGTTCAAGAATGTAAACAAAAATATTTCACTTACTGGTAGTGGAAATACATTAAAAATAGGTCATAAGATTTGCGAAGATATGAAGAAGGATGATATTCTCCGTATAGCTGCGATCCTCAAGATTAAACCTGATACGAAGGACACAAAGAGGATATTGTGTAAGAAAATTGAACAAGTCAGAAACAACCTAGCTAAACCCAAACCCAAGTCTCCACCCAAGCCACCTGCACCAACGAAGAGACAAGTACAGCGTACCGAGGCAAATGCGAAACTAAATGTGAAGAAGGCTGAGGTCATGAAGAAGAGAGGTCTCAATGAGAACTCGATTCGTAAAGATATCACCAAACTCTACGGTGACAAGTGGATGAAGAGGTACAAACCCAACCTCGACCAAGATGTCCGCAACATGAAGGCAACTCTCAATATCATCAACAAGAAGAATAAGACTGGTGTAGCATTTAAGAAAGATATAGACGCGGACAAGAAGAATGTCGTTGGTCGATGGAAGATGGAAAGAAAGAGGGAACTCGAAACGAAATACCTGATGAATGGGGTGAGTGTCAATGGTATCGCGTTCAACCTTAGGAATAACTATCGTCGTGCGGCTGCCAACTACATCATGAGCAAAAAGACACCCCCTTCTAACAATAGAATGGTTGAATACAGGAAGTACTGGTTAAAGTTTAGAGCCAATGCTATGAAAAACACAGCCCCCAATAAGAGGAACAGTCAGGTTAAGGCCCGGGTTGAAAGAATGTAAGAGTGAAATGATAAACTTGAGGATAACAAGCTGATCATATCTGTATTTGAATAAAAGTGTTATTTACAGTCCAGAGTGATGCACCACATAATAGAATGCATAACACGATGTATGATAAATCCCACCACATACCCATAAAAGCGATTACTGGAAATATGGTAAGTAAATACATACCGTGACCCGATATTGGGGCAATCGATAAAGGTCTTTCAGAATGAACTGCAATTGTACTTGCTATAACAAAAATAAAATCTGTTATATCAATTATTCTTAGAAAATTGAAGAGTTTAACAAAAGATATAAGAAGAGTCAATCTAAAACCTATTTGTACAATATTATTATATTTTACTGCAACTATGTCAAAACGGAATCTTGACAGAGTTTCGGGTTCGACTATCAATGGCGGGGGAATTTCTTCGTTGAAGGCTATAGCTACGGAGCCACCAGGTCCTTCAACTACCAGATGTCTACATCCCTCCATAAACTTAATACCTATATAACTTTATTGTTTAAGTTTCAAATAAAATTAACACTTGACTTTGGTGTTAACGAGTTTATTTGGTTCAGCAATTTGTTTGAGATGAATAGTATGATACGAAAAATTGTATTTAGGAAATGTTTGTTTTATAGTATTAGAAATTAGACTACCCTGGACTATGTACGGCATACCAGTACACACAGATGTTTGTTCAATTCCGAGAAAACGGTCCTCAAGTTGAACAAAATTTTTTAGCACTTCGATACCAACTCCATCCCTGTGCATCTGGAGGTATACCTCCTTTGACGCGCCATCACTTACATGGAAATTTTTAGAACCCTCAACCTCATTAGACTTTGTGTGTGTCTCATACATGAGAGCCAAAAGTACGAGAGCTACGACTATGTAGATCATTTAGTATTACTGAACAAATAATTTTGACAAATCATCGATTTTATGAAGAATGTTCTTAAACTTGTCAACCGAGTCAACGTCGGAGGGCTTTACAATTTCCATCTCAATTTGATAGCTTGCTTCCTCCTCTGAGTCCATGTCCGCATTATCACCGGCAGAAATAGTCATATCGATACTGAGGTTCTTGCGTACGAAGGAGTGTCTAGTCTTTGTGCGCTTTCGATCCATGTCATATTCACCCACTGTGGGGATTTCCCGTGCGATACAGAAGCGTACATCTAGTGGGTCATATTTGAAATCTTCCTTGACGACAGAAATCTTCTGAATCATAATTTGTTCACCTGAATCTTCATCTGATGTGATACGAATATTATTGTTATCGTTATAGAAGACATCAACTGAACTCGTTTTGGTACTCTCCCACCCATTATACTTCTTCAATCCTTTGAGTACATGCTTCCATTGATCCTTTCCGACATTGCTATCAAAAAAAGACCCATTATGTTTACCAAAACGAATCTCAACTTCAATGTCATCTTCACTCTTGTGAGCTTCGAAAAAAGGGAGTACTTTATCAGCAATATTCATTGTGTTTTTTTCTTATCTTTTTACATTCGCGTCATTCTCTTAAGCCTTTTTTAAACATAAAATATAATGAAGGGACTCGAAAACATCGGGAATACATGTTACTTTAACACAGCCGTTCAGTGCCTGCTTCATATCCCAGCCCTAACAAACTACTTCATTCGAAAACCTTACACGGGTGAATGTCTATTCACTTTGACATATTATCAATTAACCAAAGACTACTGGACGAAAGGTGATAATGTACTTAATGTTGGTACCCTCATACAACACTTTCGTGAGAAGTTTCCAAGATTTGGAACAAAAGAACAACACGATGTACAAGAAGCAATTCTGTGCATCATTGACATCCTAGAAACCTCAAGACCTGAAATCAAACCATGGTTTTATGGAAAGAAGATACAAGAAACTATATGGCCAGGTGGAAAATCAACAAACGAAGAGGATTTTAGTGTTCATCTGATAACCTCTGAGGGTACAGACATGGGTGAAATGCTTTCTAAAAGCATAGATTGGTACACGATTGAGAATTTTGAAGACAATAAAGGGAAGAAACACCACGTCGCAACTACCCGTATGCTCTTTTCAAAACTTCCTCAGATTTTGATGATTTCATTTGATCGGAAGAGTCATATCGAAATTATTGAGAATATATTGATTAACGAGTATGAATACAATCTCGTTTCTACAGCTGTACACGTTGGTGCACAAGACGACGGACACTACGTGAGTTTCGTGAAGAGACGCAATAAATGGTTTTTTATTAATGACGAAATGGTAAGGGAGGAGGAACTACCTGACCAGGCCGGATTTTATTTTATGGTGTATAATTTGAAAAATTAAAAATTGGGTCTACAATCTAAAAACTCCTTCATCTGAATATTCTCCTTGATGTTCACGATTGTCCTATAAAAAGTCCGTCGATTGTTGGGATAGTTCTTATCGGTTCGTCTCTTTAGGGGTCTCCACCACATCGGTTCTTCATGGGTTATGTACTTACACTCTACGATTGCACCATCTTCAAACCATGGCTCATCTTCCATACGATTGAATGGAATTTCCGACTCGAAGAAAAGTTCCCCCTTTTCCTGTACATACAACCTCCATGCAGGTGTACCAGCTTTGAATCCAGGTGTTTCCTTAGACGGTTCCCACTTCATGAGAAAATCCACGGTGTTCTTTTCTTGTGGCTTCCATTTGAACATCGTCTCATGGGTACCAATTCTTATGGGTTCATTGACGGGTGTAAATACGAGACCATCAATCTTTTGTTGAACCGTTGGGAGATACTCATCCATAAACTTCCCAAACTCTCTCATTTGGTGAAACGTTTTACACTTGAGTCGATATTGGTCGGATTTCATATAAATGATTGACTTCATGATACTTCGTGCCGCTTCAAGCCTTTCATTCAGGTTATGATTCCAAAACGATTTCCCCATTACGAGTAGAGCGTCATATACCATAAGAGTTCCTTCGTATAGTTCTCCATCAATAATCGTACCATCATAAACACTTTTTTTAAGGTTTATGGATACCTCAAACATATTAAAAGACCGATTTACAAATAGACATTTCTTCTTCCCTTCATACATTAAGGCCACCATCATATACCTTTCACCATCTGTTTTCTCACAGACTACGTAATCATTCCCTTTAAGAATAGGAAAATGTTTGCGTTCGATAGATATAGGTTGAGGACCCGGGAAATGTTCTTTACTTCCCCAGTGAGTATGTATAAAGTTGATGACATATTTGTGAAGTGGAGTTGACATATATTTTATATAATTCAAAACTTTATCCTGTTTTAACACCAGCTGCGTTAAGGATACTACTGATACATTCATGTGTATATGTTATTACTAACTTAGATGCTGTAAATGCGTAAATTTTAACATTTTTTTCTAAAGCTTGTTTAAAGTAGTTTGTATTGATATTGAATTTACCCCTTTTATCTGAAATACATTTTAAAATATTTTTACAATTCATAAACCAGCATCTAGCATCCGTAGTTTTTACATGATAAATGTCTTTTGATATATTTTTACCGACAGATGTATCAAAATTGAGACCCATTTGTTCTACTGGTTCGGATGAACCACCCTTAACCTTAGATTTGAAAAGATCCCAATCAACACCCTCTTTAACACCTGGGAAAACAAGAAATCCAATATTTTCGTATGGTTTAAAAAGTTGTTCCAATGAATCCTCATCGACACCGATACCAAAATCAATGAAGAATATACGATCACAACGAGTTATATTGTCTTCAATGATTTTACTCTTATCAATTGAATCATCATTAACGAACATAATTTCATTCTCTGCACCATTTCGTATACAGTGAACATTAAATTTTAGAATTGTGTGGAGTGTTTTAACTGCACATGATTTAGAGCGTGTAACAATTATAGTACAAAACTTCATATTACATATATACTATCTAAGCCTTAAGCCGGTCATTTAAACATCCAGAGAAAGGTAGATTACCTACATGACCTAATGTTGTATTGATATCAGCGTATATTTTTCCATCGATTTGTTGCCAACGACGACAAAATGCATAATCTTCCGAAAGATATCTTTTACTAACTGGATCAATCATACAATCAAAGCATGCGTGATACTCCTCGAAATCTCTGTTTTGGTGATCATTTTTACAAATTAATTCTGGAAATTTTTCTTCTAATTTCTTGAATACATCTCTCTTAATACACATAAAACCGGTTGGTCCATCGAGAATTTGAATAAACCCATCTTGAACGGTAATACGATTTGCACCAAAATTTACAACTAAACTGGAAGATAACATAGCCATACTACGTTCATCTCCATCTTTTACAGCTTTTGCTCCCTGCTCCCACATAACAACTTTCTTTGGGTAACACGCAACCGAAATATCATGTTTTGATTGAATTAATCTAAGAACTGATTCTGGATTAAAATCTATATCTGCATCTATAAACATGAATACATCTGCATCCGTCTTCTGCATAAAACGTCCAACTGAAACATTCCTAGCTCTGTGAACAAGTGACTCATTTTCAGTAGTATCCAATAATAATTGGATGTTATTTTTTATTAAAAGAAGTTGAAGTTTAACTATACTTGTCATATACTTCTCTAAACACAATCCACCGTAACACGGTGTTGATAAAAATACTTTTATATGTGCCATTTAATATTCAACACCTTTTAACTCTAAGTGTTTTTTTATTATATTTTCAATCTTATTTAATGTAGGAATTGATATCGTACATTGTTCACAAATCTGTGTTTTAGAAAGTTTACTTTTCATAACTAAAAATATAATCGCGGATGCTATACTATTAGGTGTTTTACTCATCAATTCTGTACAATCGTCAATTGAATTACTTAATCTCATACATTTCAATCTTTCATCTTTACACACTTGGAACAAATTCAATAATCGCTGCATAACATCAAATGCCTTAGTGACATAATTCTTTTCGGTTACCCCCATAATTGTTTCTTTAAAAATTTGTGTTGTACGGCTAATATCTTTAGTCTGAATACCAAACATATCTGCTATTTCTTTTGTTGTTCTTGGATGTTTAGCAATTCTACACGCGTAAAGAACACAATTAGCTTTCATTCCTAAACGCACGGCACCCCTAGTGAGTTTTTCTTGGTTGAATTTCTTATACAGCATTTTTGCGTCTTTGAGGACACAATCTGGGAGTGTATGACATGCTTCATCGATATCCTTGTACGCATGAAAAAGTGCTCTATCTTTATGATTCATTGACATGTGAAAATTGATTTTCGCCATACGTCTATTTTCATGTGAAGAAAAACGCTGTGTTGATATGATTGTACCTTTACCCCAGTTTTGAGAAAAAAGTTCAGGGTTGGCGTCGGGATTACCACACCTCGATGGATCGTTTACCTTTCCATCATCAGTTATACCACTTGTCCATTCTGCTGTATCGTCGATGTAATAAGAATCAACTAAACCACAATCAGAACATGTAGGTAGTCCTTCACGGGATCGTACTTTGACACCGTTGCATTCTTTGCATATATGTATATTCACTGGATTTTGTTCTTTTTTTACTTCATTTTTTAGTTGGTCAAGTTGTGACCATATAGCATCCAGCATTGTTTTGAATGTGGTACTTTTTTTTGATTTTCTAAAAAACGCATCACTGACTTAAGCGTCTAACTCTCGTTTCAATTGCATCAATCGCTTCTTTAAAACTCTTTCCACCTGATGTTGTAGGTTCCCATTGATTCCATTCCTTATCAATCGCTTCATGACCAGGGGGTAAAGGGATATCCTGACCTACAATTTCACTATCCGATACGACGAAGCCCTCGAGGTCGGACCCACTCTCTTGACCTTCATCATAAATGTCACTATCACTATCCTCGATGTCTATTTCCGAATAGAATGCAAAACGGTTCATACCTAGGGACTTCATTTCCAGATCTTCGAATGTAGTCCCACTTAGGAAGTGTTCCATAACACTTTCGTAAGGTGCGGGTGATAATTCTTCTTCGTCTAATTGATAGACACATGCAGATTTATAAACAAGTTCAGTGGGATTGAGGTATTTCAGGCCAAGTGTAGAACCTGTGTTCATCTCAACGACACCGTACATTTCATCTTCAACACCATCTTCATTTACTCGAACTTTTACTATATCATCTTGATTTATATCAGAGGGCACAATCATGCTTATAGTTTTCGGACAAAAAATAATCAAGGATAATATCACAGATGAAAGTTATTATTTATTCGAAGGAGGGGTGTGAATATTGTGACCACGCAAAAGCGTTATGTGAGTCAGAGAATCTCCAGTATGAGAAAATCATGGTCGACAAAGAAGAACTCATTAAGTTGTGTGACGGAAAAGTTGCAGCCTACCCCCAAATATTTATTAACGGAAATCACATCGGGTCCTATTTTGACTTTCAGGACTATATAGAACAAGAGTACGAACCAATCCTAGCACCTACACTCAATAGATTCACTGTATTCCCCCTGAAGTATCCTGAGCTCTGGGAACTCTATAAGAAGGCTCAAATGTCCAATTGGACTGCTGAGGAGGTGGACCTCTCTAAAGACCTAGACGATTGGAAGACTCTAAACGATAACGAACAAAAATTCATAAAGTATATCCTGGCATTTTTTGCTGGTTCTGATGGAATTGTTTTTGAAAATATCAATAACAATTTTGCGGATGAGGTACAAATCTCCGAAGCTCGTTCATTTTATGCATACCAATGTCACAATGAAATGGTTCATGGGGAGACGTACTCTAAACTTATCGACAAATATATTAGGGACCCTACTGAAAAGAAACAACTTTTCGAAGCTATCCAAACTGTTCCCTGTATTGAAAGAAAAGCAAATTGGGCCATGAAGTGGTTC
>Ga0222711_1000402_pt1 | contig 12868 bp, 16 predicted proteins | sample AntAcemetage1699_FD_179814 | JGI IMG/M metagenome (GOLD analysis project Ga0222711, IMG submission 179814) | Saline water microbial communities from Ace Lake, Antarctica - #1699 | ecosystem: Environmental > Aquatic > Non-marine Saline and Alkaline > Saline | place: Antarctica: Ace Lake...
CCAGATTTATTTTATGGAACAAACCAACATTGACAGAAAGTTTAGCAGATTTCAATAGACGTTTTAAGGATATTTTAAAGAAAAGTGACAAAAATTGATTATGTATTTAGGCAAAAGTATTTAATAGTATAACCTTATAATATATTAATAGAGTCCATAAAAAAACAACATGCCATATACTGAAAAACGCAAACAAGAAATCATGGTGTCAAGGGCTATACACAAAAACACATACAATGATTATCAGTGTAAATATATGAGAACAATGCGAGCCAACTCATGGAAGACAATCTCCAGAATTTTTCTGAGAATATTATTACCTGATTTACCTAAAAAAAAATACCCACAAAAATCAAAATCCAAGAAAACCTCAATTTTATAAGAAAATACCCCCTATTCTTATCAAATCCAAAAAAAAAGACTGCAAAATTGATTGCAAATGTATTTATCGTAAAAAGGATATAAAAATTATCTGTTAATAGAATATATAGAGAAAGAGAAATGTCAATGTTCAATATTTCAAAGTTACACGCCGAAAACTACAATTTACGCAACGCATTTACAAATGACCTCATTGGAACGGCGAAGATGCCCTGTTTAGTGGATAAGCGAACATTAGTTCCCAGTCCTGTTGCTTATAGGGAGAAAACGAACGAGTGGTTTAAGAATACACTGGTTATTGATGATAGTTGCGGTTATGGTATTAAGTGTGGAAGACAGATGAATGGAAAATATATCGTTTGTCTCGATTTTGATATTTATATCAAAAAGACAGATAGCGATTGTAAAATATGTAAAAAATATTTAGATGATTATAATGGTGTGTGTGGAAGTGAGGACGGTATGTATGAATCATCAACTGAAGGCAACTGGAACGTCTTGTGTGATATAACAGATTGCACTGACCTTATTGAGTTATGCGAACAACGAACAACTGAAACATTTAAGCCTATTCCGAATTGTGGGTTGGAATTCCAAATAACAAAACACCAAGTTATTCCGCCGACAGCAACACCTTGTAAAAAAACTGGGAATGCCGATAAAAGACGAGAATTCAGTGACAATGCTTATCCATTTAAAATAGTTCAGTCAGCCGATAGCGTTCATCAATATCTCGGAAAATTATTGACAATAAATCAACCGAAACCATATATAGCAGGGACTGAGACAACTGCAAATAAAACAAATAGGAAATTGATTGAGCAATACACTGAAATGTTAATGAATGGATTGAATTTCCATATGACGGATTATAATAATTATCTGAAAATAAGTGGGGTAATGAAAACAAATGGATTTTCGAAAGAATTATTTTGCGACTGGGTTGCAACTACGAATCCGAAAGACGACACACATCTGCAATTATGGGATGCACCATGTAAATATGAAAATATGAATCTCGGTGTTCTCAATAATATTTGTAAATCTGTCAATCCAGAATTTTATAAAAACTGGAAAGAAAAATGGTTTTCGAGCAAGTATATTCCATGGGATATTATTACAAAGGGCATCGGCGATTTAGCTCCGTTCATTGCAAAACATTTGAGAGACAAGTTAGTCTATTGTAACGAACGATTTTATGAGTGTAATTCTAAAAATAACTTATGGTATCTTGTAAACGAACCGACTAATATATTATCCACACTTATCGGTGATTGTCTGGATTATACAATTGCGTCTATATCTAATAAAATACCTATCTCTGCTGACGAAAAAGAAAAGGAAGAACTTAGAGCAAAAAGAGCGGAATATACCACAAAATATATAAAATGGCGTTCTATAAGTGAAATCTCATTAATGAAGAACAATCTAAAAACCTTGATTCGAGATGATGATTTTGCTAAAAAACTAAATAAGACATCTGGCAAATTTGCATTTAAAAATGGAATTTTAGATTTTAGAACTGGAAAATTTGAATATGGAATTGAGGCAGATGATTATCTCACATTTACAACATCACATAATTATGACCCCTCTCCAGATAAGCGAGACAAAGATAAAGAAGCATATTTACTCGGAGTTATGAAAGAAATTTGCAATAATTGTGATGAAGATTTAGAATATTTCCTGTCTGTTATCGGTTATTCTATTACGGGTTGTTCCAGTCTGGAAAAATCATTGTGGTATTTAATTGACGGAACGGAGGGAGCATTGGGTGACAATGGTAAATCTCTTATATTTGCATTCCTAACAGAAACTATTCCAGAATATGTTATGAAAACAACTGCTGGGTTTTTAGAGGCAAGAAACACAAAAGTTCATAAACAGTTATGTGGAATGAAAGGCAAAAGAGTTGTATGGGCTGATGAAGGGACTAAAAATAAAGTCAATGATGAATTATTGAAAGTTATTCCTGATGGCAGAACTATTGAGAACGAAGTCATGTTCGGAACAACGGAAATGATAGATATTACATTTAAATTATTCTGTTGTTCTAATAATAAAACTAACATTGGCGAAGGGCAGAACGCAGTATTTAATCGTTATAATGAAATTCCATTTAAATCACATTTTGACCGCACTGGAGAACGTATTGTGGCAATTCCTGAAAAACTATTATTTAAGGCAACTCTCGGACTGGGCGACGAGTTAATTAAAAATTATTGTGAATCATTCTTACACATTCTTATAGATTATGGGAAAAGATATTTTAAAAGTGGATTGGCTAAAAAAAGTCAGTCTGTTATTCAAGCGACTAATGCGACAAGAATGGCGAATGATGAGCTTATTACGTGGTTCAATGACAATTTTGAAAGAGGAGATATAAAAGATTACAAATGTTCTATAAAAGAGATTCAAGACCTAAAACCTGAATATTTTGCAGATGCGACAACATCTAAAAAATTCCATAAAGAGATGAAAGAGAAAATCGGATATGAATATAATAAAATATTACGAGGTTTCGGGACTTACGACAAATGGGATAAAGCTGCAAATAAAAACGTTGCAACACCGATTAGAGGTGGATTTAGTGGATTTAGAATAAAACAAGAAGAACCAGAAGAAGAACCAGAAACACAGAACTAACCTAAATACCTTGTGGCACTGTGGCACCCTGTGGCACCCTAAATAACTCTATTTCAACAGAATACTCCCTCGTAAGGAACTTTCGAAATTAGGGTGCCACAGGGTGCCACGGTGCCACTATATTCTATTAACACTTATAATTCAAATTTAAACAATAATTAAACAACAAAAGCAATGCATTACATTCATTACTTTTTTTATTACTCTAATGTATATATATGTTACGAACAACCCGAAAAAGGACAATCTTTCAGTTATTGATAGGAGTTACAGTTCTGTCCAACATGGCATTTAATAAATATGTAAAACCAGTAAAATAATAATGTCACTATAAAATAAAATGGCAACAATCAACGAACCAATCCAGTTATTGCAATTCGTGAATGACAATTTAAAACCGAAAGAAAAGGAAAAGAAAAAGAACGGGGAAGTATTCACTCCAATTATACTTATAGATGAGATGCTGGATAAACTGGACGAGAATTATAGAAAGCAACACAACAGCAGTATATTTGCAGATAAGTCCCTGAAATGGTATGACCCAGCAGTGGGAATTGGCAATTTTCCAATAATCATTTATATGAGATTAATGGTGGGTTTAGCGGATTCTATTTCAGATGAGGAAGATAGGAAAAGACATATACTGGAAAATATGTTATACATGAGTGAATTAAATCCGAATAACACACTGGTATGCAAGAGGGTATTTTGCGGGGATAAATATAAATTAAATCTGTATGAAGGTGACAGTCTGAAACTGGACGTAACAAAAGAATGGGGAACTGAAAAATTTGACATCATAATAGGTAACCCGCCATATAATGAAGGTAAAACTGGAAAAGGAGGAAAAAAACATTTAGATGATGGATTTACAAAACATTCATTAAAATTGTTAAAAGATAAAGATAGTTATTTGTTATTCATAACAAAAACATATTGGAGAGGTTTATCATCTGATGCTTATGGTGATATTATTGATAAACAAATTATATTGACTAAAACGTTTGATTTTATTAATAATCCATTTAATGAAAATGTCTTGGTCTGTTATTTCTTACTAAAAAATGAAGAGAAACACAAAGAAACAATTTTTGAATTTTCAGAAGATTGTAACAAAGGAATAATAATAAATGATATGAATATATATTTTTTATATAGAGACTATTTTAATTATTTTAAATTATTGAAAGAAAAATATGGTTCTTATGGAGATGTAACAAGAAGCACAAAAACTAATGGAAGTAATTATTTGTTGATAAGACATTCAACCGCCGAAGTGTTGGAAGAAAAAAATGCTCCTAAAGACGACAAATATTATATAATAACAAATCCAAATATGCTAACTAAATATTTTTTTACGAGTAAAATTTATCAAGATATGCGAAATATTGGAAGATTTACTGGATTTACCACATCTAAATCTATATTTTATGATATACCTAATTTTAATAACATAATGGAAACAGAAAAACAAGATGTGTTAAATAAACTAAAAATAATTGATAAGTCATTCTTATAGAAATAGATATTGTCATGGAATAAAATAAGCCACACAATAGATGATAGTGTAGGAATAATATCTCCCGCCAATATATATTGATGAGTGAGTTAGAAGAAATCATAGACGAGAACCCGCAATCTATTGAGAAACCAAAAGTAAAACGTGTGATGTCAGATGCTCAGAAAGACGCACTGCGTAAAGGCAGAGAGAAGAAGGCAGAATTAGCTAAGATGAATAACGCAATTATAGATGACGTTGTTCAAGCAAAGATGATGCCAAAAATAACCCGTAAAAAAAAAGAGGAAATCATGGCTCAGTTGAAAGATGAAGCAAATAAGCCAGTTCCGCCAACCCCAGCACCGTCTCCAGTCAAGCCAGTCAAACCGAAAAAGATTAAAAAGATTATCGAGGTTGTAGAGGAGTCCAGTGATGAAGAAGTTATAATTGAGAGAATTGTAAAAAAGAAACCAAAAAAGGTGGAGGTTGAAGAAGTCCCTAAAGTGCCACGGTTAATTAGATTATAAAGATATATAGCTATAATGTATATTTATAATGTCATCAGTCACTCATAGTCCAATAAAAATATTCTTAGATTCCAGTAGTCCAGATGCTCAGAAGGTCAGTAACTCAAATTATATATTTACTATTAGTCCGCCACTGCTCTTACATATGGACGATACGCACAAACTCGCATTGGGAATAGAAACTTGCTCAATACCTTTAGCATTTTATACAATTAATGAGAACAACAATCAGTTTAGCATAGATGGAGACTTATTTACGATACCAGTAGGAAACTATCGTGAGACACAACTTACCCCAGTTCTCAAATCAGTTATATCCGCAGTCAGAACAGACATCACTCTTATTTTTGATGTAATTAAGTCGAAATACACATTGTTCCGTGTGTCAGGTAGTGGAGCAGTCACATTTAATCCAGTTGCGAATTCTGCGAAGAAGATATTAGGGTTCTCCAATCAGACCCACACATTACCATATATATTTGATGATATTCTCAATCTCACTTATACGAGTGGAGTCACAATCCGATTTAATAATATAGGAACAAATAACATAGATACGTTCTCAGCAGGAGAGGGAGGCACAACTGTTTTACGATTGCCGATAACAACTCCAGTGAATACGGTCTTGCAACATTTTAATAATCAGCCCTTCTTAGCAACAATTAATAACCGAGCGATAACACAATTGAATGTGTCACTCCACGACGATGAAAGGAGGATTTTATCAATGAATGGAGAACATCAGTTTTTTATTACGGTTAGAGTAGATTATGTCAAGGTAGAGGAACTCATGATAGATGATACACTCATAAACGCATTCCGTAAATCACAAACCAACGCCCCGATTCGTGGGGGGGAACTGCTTAAAGAGAAAATTAAAAATAATATAGCGATATGATATAATACAAAATGACTTTTCTTAAAAGAGCCGAGGGTAGTATTCGCAGATTCGCAAATAAGGCAACTCCAGCAATCACAAGGTTCGCACAAAAAGCAGTTCATGTCGCAGGTAGAGTCGCCATGGAGATAGGTGAGAAGGTTTTACCAGCCGTCGAGAAAATAGCAGGAGGAGTTAGTAAGGGACTTGCTTTAGCCGAAGCAGGTGCTGCAGGATTTGCTCCAGAATTAGTCCCAATCGTAGATATTGCCAGACGTGGTGCAGGTATGGTTCAACGTGGAGCAATGCAGGGAGGTAAAGCATTCGCAACTGCTCGAAATGTTGTATCTGCGGTAAATAGAGGTAGAAATGCATTACAAAGATGAGCTTTTTGAAAAGCTCAACAAAACAAACAAATAAAGGTATTTTGCTAGACTTTTTTATAAAAGTCTATTATATAGGCAAATGAAGGTTATAGCGAGTTATCAACAAACATTCGGGACATCAACCGCAGTAAAATCACAATCATTTAAGTTTCAGCGGGTATATAAGAGCAATCCAGATTATAAAATAATGCTCTCTGTAGAGAAAGTGACATGTTTCGGATTATCTGGAACAAATAACGAACCAAAATTATTACTATTAAATGGAATTCCAGAAGTATCAGGAAAATGCAACTTCCAAGTAAAAGGGGCTGATGTTGTGAATGCCAATGATTACGTTTTAGGGTTATTTAGTGATTTGAATGCAACAGATGGTATAAAATCATCAACACACGTTCCACAGTCAGCAAAATTTATATTGAATGATTTACCTTTAGGAGAGTTTAATATCAGATATGAGGATATTCGTTTAGGTGCAGAAACATTTACAGAAGGTTTATTTATTGTCTCATTTTTAATTGACATTGTAGATATGAGCTTTTAGGAAAAGCTCAACAAAATAACCCCACCATTCTTTTTGTTAAGCTTTTATTAAAAGCTTATTTTCCTGCGTTGTGATTTTATTATCTATATCAAGTATATAATAAAATATGGCTTCAATTACCCCCAAGTTAGACGTCTCTCAATTCCGTGCCATGGGTTCTGCAAAATCCAGATTAGTTTCTGTTCAAGCGGAGAACGCCCAAACTGTTGTAGGGAATTCGGGACAACAAGATTTGTATTTCGCAATTCCATCAAGTGCAATGTCAATGTTAAATTCGCAACTCACTGCTCTGACATTTGACTTAGTCTGTTCCTCTGCATGCACATTTTCCAATGGAGGTGCAAACTCTATTATCCAAGGTGTAGAAGTTATCATCGGTAACCAATCTGTGGAATTATTAGACAGATGCAATGTTTTTAGTGCTTTGATGGAAGACCACCAAAGTAAGAGCAGAGCGCAAAATATCGGTTCTATTTTATCAGGACACGGAGAATTTGTGAAAGATGTCATCGGCGGAAGTGCAGCCGCTTCTATAGACCCAGTTAAGTCAGGTAAGGATTTGACAACTAAAATCAGAGTTTCTATTCCATTATATAGTTCCACCTTGGGACTTTTAGCATCAAATTATTTACCACTTGTAGATGGAATCAGGCTCAGGCTCACACTCGCATCAAATGATATTGCTCTCCAATATGCCAGTGGAACTCCAGCATATACTATGACAAGAATCGCATTGAATATGGATTATTTAGACATTAATCCAGCAGTTTATTCTCAGTTGTTAGCCGAGTCAGGCGGGATTTTTAAATTTCACTCAACGGGCTGTTCAAATTTCAACAGCACTCTCCAACCAGCAGGAAATCACACTGTTTTGATTCCAGCAAGATATAGCAGTATTAAGAATTATTTTGTTGTCTTTAGAAGAAACGATTCAAACGGTAACAACGGAAGTGGAAGAGCGAATAAGAATACCACAGGTGGAAGGTATTATCCCAACTTGCAAACCTATGTTTTCAGGATTGAGGGAAGAAATTATCCCGCTATCCCTATTACTGTAAGCGATGGAACAACTTCTTATGGGGGTGAATCATTCCAAGAAGGGGTTAAGTGTTTCCACGCTTCGCATTCTCCAGATTTTGATGTTGTCTATAACAATTCTCAATATTTGAGAGGTGATGGAGTTGTTGCCACAACTGATGATGTTTCCGATGGTGCGTTTTATTTAGGATTAGATTTTGAAGAATCAGGAGCAGGAGCAATCCGTGGATTAGTCAGTGGAATCAACACCATTGATGCGAACACATTCTTAGAACTTAAGATGGACACCAATAACATCAGCATGGACTGTGATACATTTGCAATTCACGATTTAGTTATTGAGATGGATATGATGAGTGGAGCAATCACTGTCAGCAAGTAAAAATAATACAATAAAAATGATATATTATATCACATATAATATATAAGCATGGACGCATGGAATCCAGACCAAGAGCAAATAATAGAAGCAATACGAAAAGATTGCAAGGTTCTCCACGAACATCATAAAAAGCAATATCTATTAAATTTAAACTCATTGAGTTATTATAAGATACCAATTATTATTATCAGCACATTGAATAGTGTTCTCTCAGTAGGAATGGAACGATACTTACAGCAACATTACATATCAGGATTGACGTGTATATTATCATTATTGGTTGTCATCATAGGAAGTATAGAGCAATTTTTAGGAATACAAAAGAAAATGGAACTGGATTTGATAACAAGTAGAGACGCATATTTTCTTGCGATAGATATATTCAAGATATTGAGTTTAGACAGATACCACAGAACGAATGATGGAAGCGAATGTCTCAATGAAATATATGCGAGATTCATAAAAATAACAGAAGCCAGTAATGTGATTAAGAAGAAAATAAAAGACCCCTTATTAGAGTTGCCATATACGAATCCGCCACAGATAATATTTAGCAATACCAATTCAGCAAGTTCCAGCGAATTATCAAGTTCAACAAATAGCGACAGGAGTGGCAACGTGATGTAAATTTATAATATATATAATTGAAACATAAAGAGAACATTTGATATATAATAAGAAAGAATGCCAATTAGTAAAGTAGATTACAATACAAACAACACTGTAATATATAAAATCCAATGTGTAGATGGTTTGTGTGATTTTGTGTATTTCGGAAGCACGACAAATTTTGCGACACGTAAAAGTCAGCATAAACACGATTGTAATAACGAAAATAAGAGAACATATAATTATAATTTGTATAAAACGATTAGAGAAAATAAGGGGTGGGAAAATTTTGAAATGTGTTTAGTAGAAGTTTATCCGTGCGAGAACAAGCATCAGTTACTTATACGAGAACAATTTTATATAGATAATAACAGGAACAATATGAATTCTTGTAAAGCATATTTATCACTGGAAGCCAGTAAGGAATATCAGAAGGACTATTATAAAATATATAACGCAAAGCAAGAAAACAAAGAAAAAAAGAACAAACAATATCAAGACCGTAAAAACAAATAAAAATCTCATCATATCTTAGCAAACTAAAATAATGAAGATACAAGTAATTGAGACCAGCGACTTAGGTATAAAGCTAGGCAAACAGAATATAGACAAGAAGTTAGGCGTTCCAGAGCCATTTATAGACAAACCCGCCGTATATGTGATAAGCGGAGCGATGGGCAGTGGAAAGTCCAGTTTAGTCGGTTCAATAATGACCGCAAAAGGAAGCAACAAAGTATTCCACAGGGTATTTGATAAGGTGTTCTATGCAACTCCGCAAGAGGTATATGAGAGCGAAGAAAATCACCCATTTAAGAATCATGCAGACGAACGTAAATTTTTTGAGTTATCAGCGGGAATGTTATTTGAAATACAAGAACAGGCTATATTAGAAAAAAAAGACGGGGGTGTAAGTTGTTTAATTTTAGATGATTTTTCAGAAGTGTATAAGAACAAGGCAATAGAAGTCCAGTTAAAGAAATTAATATTTAAACACAGGCATACGTCGACAAATATTTTAATCACATTATTGACGCTCAAGTCATTACCAAAATCGTTGCGTTCATTAATAGACGTGTTTATTATATTTGAGCCGAAATCGGTTATTGAGATAGAATCATTTGCAGAAGACGTATTTGCGATGAAAAAGAACAATTTGCAAGACCTTATGGATTTTGTGTATGATGTTCCATATAATTTTTTATTTTTCAATCAGAGAACGAAGACCTATTATAAGAATTTTGACAAGTTAGAGATAGTGAAAGATGAAGCAAAGAAATAATATATCATGATAAACTATATAGAATGGCGAAAAAAAAGACATCTGTGATTCTAAAAGCAAAGCAGGTTCAGAATTTGAAGAACAGTATTCATATTCATTTAGCACCATCACAGAAGAAAAGAAATAAGAGAAAGAAAGCACGTGTATTTAGAACTCCAGATGTGCCACCGCCAATCAACCGCATAATCCATCAGGATATTGTATTACCTTATAATCACGGAGCGATAAGACCGCAAGGACAATCCAACGCATTACAAAGCAATCAAGCAGAGGAATTTAGAAAATTATACAATGATATACGGAAAGATAGAGAACCAACACCTCGCACGACTTATGAAATAGAAGTAGAAAATCAAAACGCACAAGAAGGGCGTTTCAGTGTATTGAATGAATTTGATGATAGAGGAAATTTTGCGACTCCAATAAAGGAAGTGAAAGCGACAAGCATATCAGCACCTATTACAGCAGAAACAAAAAAAACAATAGCAGAATTGAATCCAAAAGCAAGGGGCAAACCACGTGGGACTTTCCCAGCAACTGAAGTAGCAGGACAAAAGGCAATTGAAACATTATTAGCAAAACTCGCAAAAGACAATAAAAAGAAATAAGCAGAAAATTGATTGTATTTAGGAAATCTATATAAATATAATAAAAGAGGTATATATATAGAAAAATATGAGCGAACAGTTTAAAACAGAAATCACTGCGAAGTTTATTGAAAAGGGGTTGTCAGAGTCCAGTGTGAATTTATATTTAGCAAAAGCGAAGAAATTGAATAATGGTGTAGAAATCAAGAATTTGAATTTTCTAAAAAAAACAGACGATATTAAGAAACAATTAGATGCGATTGAGAATTTGAATACAAGAAAGAGTTATGCGACTGCGATTGTGTCATTATTGAGAGAATCACAGAAGTTGCCCAAATTACTTGTATTATATCAAGGTATTATGATGGAAATGATAGCGAGCGTGAATGCGATTGACCCAGCGGTAAAAACAGAGAAACAAGAAAAGAACTGGATTAGTTGGAGCGAAGTGATTGCATTGCATAATGGATTGAAAGCAAAGGTATTGAATAGTCCCGTAGAAGAGGTCAAGGAAAATATGTTATTTAGAAAATTGTATGCGGATTATATGTTGTTATCATTGTATGTATTGTTCCCGCCAAGAAGAGCATTGGATTATTTCCAGATGGTTATTACAACAGATGGAACGATGGAAGATTTGACAAAAAACTATTATGATGTGACAAGCAACAAATTCGTATTTAATGTGTATAAGACATCAGCATCTAACGGACAGGAATCATTCAAGGTAAGTCCCTATTTGCAGGAAGTTATTGTAGAACACATAAAAGCATTTGATTTAAAACATATGAGTTTCATTTTACGAAATCAAGATAACATTGCCCCCGAATCTATCACATGGATTACAAAAAGTCTGAATAGAATATTTGATAGTAAAATATCCGTGAGCATGTTGCGTCATATATATTTGTCAAGCGAGTATGGTGAGACTGTCAAAAAAATGGACAATGATAGTAAAGCCATGAGTCATTCGTCTGCAATGCAAAAGGATTATATAAAAAATTGATTGTAAAATATTGACTCCATAATAAGGTCATCTATCAACACAAAAATTAATGTAAAAATGAGTTATGAAATAATGGAAGAATGGGATTGTGCGTGGATTAGTTATGTCATTGACCAGAATGATACGGAACTAAAAAAAAAAATAGAAGGATTGCATAAGAAGAAGGGATATATTGTAGATGTTGTATTTAGAAAATTATTTTGTAAATACGAAAAGGGACTTATAACACAATATGGAGTGAAAGGGTATCAAGAAGGTCTCAGTAGTGTAGGTCATCATTATTTTGAGGAGCGTTATTATGAAAATACCAATGAAGAGTTTATAAAGTTTATTCCACTGAAAAACCTTATGACACAAAAAGGGTCTGGAAAATTGATTGTAAAATATTGACTCCATAATAAGGTCATATCCCAACACAAAACAATTAGAAAAATGTTCCAGCCAATTGACATATCAAACTATGAGAAATTAGATAACAAATGTAATGAGCATATCAAGGAATTATACGAGATAATACAACAAGAAGAAAAACACCAATTAGCAACTTATGTAGAAACTTATATAGGAAATTGTATTAAAAAAGCAAAAATAGAAAAAATGATTTATGCGAGTCTAACTATGCCTAATCCAGATAGGAGAATGTTCCAACTCCTAATGGAATCATATGAGAGACAAAATGATATATTATATAAAATGGCAAATGATATGTATTCACGTGGTGAATGTGGAAACCCTAAAGTAATGAATAAAAGCACAATGGAAGGTATAAAAGATATTAAACGACTCTGTAAGCACACAGGAATATATGATTTATAAAAATAATAATAATAATAAAGGATTATCGGAAAATCCACATTTTTTTTATGACACAAAATGCAAAACCCTTATGACACAAAATACAAAACCCCTTATGACACAAAAGTAGGTAAAATTGATTCTGAAATATTGACTCCATAATAAGGTCATATACCAACACAAAAAGCAATAAAGAAAGAAAAATGAATACAGAAACTTTACAAGATATGATTAATTCCATTGTTATAGCAGAAACTGAAACGTTTTATAAAAAATGGATAGTTAAACGAGGTAATCAAAATTATTATGATGTTGA
>Ga0222711_1000407_pt1 | contig 12820 bp, 18 predicted proteins | sample AntAcemetage1699_FD_179814 | JGI IMG/M metagenome (GOLD analysis project Ga0222711, IMG submission 179814) | Saline water microbial communities from Ace Lake, Antarctica - #1699 | ecosystem: Environmental > Aquatic > Non-marine Saline and Alkaline > Saline | place: Antarctica: Ace Lake...
TGGTAACTGGCTGGGATCAGCACCACGAGCAATCCACTTGTTGGCATTGCCCGGTCCCCAGTTATACGCGACCAGCGCGTGAACCAAGTTGCCATCGTACTCGTCAAGCATGGCATCCATGTACATCTGGCCATACTCAGCACCGAGCTTAGGATTTTTAAGTAGCTTTTTAGCTGATTCTGGCTCAGTCGATATATATGACACGCCCTGCGAATCAGCGTATTGAAAAATAGTGGGCAGGCCGTAACCAGGTTGCATTGCCGTTGTAGGCATAACCTGCATTAAGCCTGTCGCACCTTTGGGACTAATTGCGCTCGCGTTGTTGGCGCTTTCCACGGAAATCTGTGCGTTTTGCAGTTTGCCACGGTCATAATCGCCGCCCACAACCGAATTAACTGAGTTTATAAACTCACGCGCATTAACCTTGATCTGACCATCAACGGTTGCTTCGGACAACTGAGTGTCTAGCACCTCGGTTAATTTCCGCTTTTGTGCTGGAGTGGCTGACAATGAATCAATGCCAGCTTGCATCTCACCTTTTGATTTTAGGTACTCTTCTTGGCTTGGGTTTTGATACAGCGCGTTGGCTGTTGATTTAATGCCTTGTAGCGTATCGCTCACGCGAGCCGCACGACCCTCGGTAACCTCAAATTGCAAGGCCTGAGAATTAAACGAGTTACGCAACTGGTCTAGGCTGGTGGCCAAGAACCGACGCGACGATCCCTCTGGCGCTTGCTCAAGCAAATTGTTAGCGTACGACTGGAACTGAGCGTCAAATGTTTTGGTAAACCCTTGTGCGCCTGCTGGCGCTGTTTCCTGTGACTTTAGGAAATACTTGGTCATTTCTTGCTTGGCCTGACCTGAAGCCTTCATTGCGTAGGCTTTGCCGTTCTCGTTGTCAATTGACTGAAACGTGTTAGCAACCTGACCTAATGCTTGGCCCATCTGTTGCATTCCACGACCAATCGCTGCCTCACCCGTTGGGGGAGCAGATAACTGCGGTACAGGCTGTAACCTTCCTACCGACTGACGCTCTTGAATGACTGGAATGCGTGCCATATTTGCCTCGTTAAATTCGTCGTGCTGCGGACAAACCGCCAAAGCCGCCCATTTCGCCATAACTAGCCGCACCTGACAGGATCGACGCACCAGCAGACATATACGATGCCGTGCGCTCGTTTTCCCCACGGGACTTGGCTACCTCGCCATAGTATCGGTCTTGCTCTGCACCCGCTAACAATCCAGTGGCTTGCAGTTCACCCTCATATGAAATCGTCAATGCGTCTAACTCAGCACGCACCATCGACTGCTCTTCAATGTCCAACGCCGAACCAGTGCCTACACCGATACCAGCCTGAGCCAATGCCGCACTTTGTTGGCCAAGCACCTGACGGGTTTGACGACGTTGCTGCTCTTCGCGTGCGCCTGCCTGCTGGCGTGACAACTGAGCGTTTTGCTCTTTGACAACCGCGTTGTATTCCTGAGCCTGTTGCTGTGCGCGACCCTGCGCGGCAGCAGCTTGGCCCTGCTGGATTGCGCCAGCCGCCGACATTGCGGTACTAGCCGCAGTCGCAATTAGCGCAATGGTTACTGGATCAGCCATTCTTTAGCCTCGCATACAAACACGCATCAGCACCATTCGGATTAAATTCTTTCATATACCCCTCTTGGGTAAACCCTAACATCTGAATCCAGCGATGCGCTTGCTCAAAATCCGCGTCAACATGAGCCTCAATGCGGTTAAATTCAGTCATATCCAAAAACCGTTTGACCGCCCTATGTATCCTTACAAAATCATTGCCGATGTCGCCTGACAATAACGCCCATGCCACAGCCCTATTTTCCCACTGTTTGACCACTCCTGCACACCCTAAAATGCGATCCTCGTGTATTCCTGTAAACGCAGGGCCAGAATCTTTTAGCGCTTGCCCGTAGCCTGGTCCAATGTGCCTAAAAAACTGTTGCTGTTGCGGTTGCAAAATAATCGTTTCTAAATGAGCAGCCTCAAACGCAACAACTTCCATTTATCTATCCTGAGTAGTTACCTGTGGCATTATTGCTACAACTGTCATAGGCAATGGTTGGTTCTGCTTAATCACCATGTACGCATCAAAATCATACCCGTTTGGCCATTCGACTAGTTTATCACCAGTAAACAGCGGAACCGCTTGATCCATCGGGTCAGACCCACTACGAAACTGTATGCGGTCAAGTGTGTCATTGTCTGGACCAGCCACCGCACCCACAGTTTGCAAGAACCTGATAACCACCTTGTTAATCCGTTTGGTCTTACCCTGCGCCGTGCCATCGCGTGCGCCTGCCTCAAGCCTCATGGTTTGCAAGATAGACTCGTAACCCAGCCCAACGGCAGCAGTTGTTGCATCCACCTGCAAACTAATTGACCCACTTTCGACCACTCGATCTGGGTGAGCTGCGCCATTGACCAACACTTGCACCGTTTGGCCTTCAAGATGGTCCAGACCTGCTAGTGTGCCAGTAGCCGCACCACTGTAAGACAGGCCAGAATCCACAAAGAACGCATCAGTAATCACGTTGTCTTCGGTAAAGTCTGACTCTAGGTATTCAATGTACCGTTTGGTTTGGCCGTTGATTGTCCTACGAACGATCATCCACAAGTCATCTTGCGTGCCACTTGGGTTTGGGATGTGCTCAATGTTCTCTACAATCCCGTTGCCGCCAATAACGTGACGATGCCAGCCCAGTACGTCTTGCTCGCGGTTGTAAGTAAACCCAAGCAACACACCATCGCCCCTGACCGCCCACACAATGTTGTGCGGTTCCTGCTGGTATGTAATGTCAACAATGCCGCCAGCCGTAATGTGGTCAGCAAGCACCGTCAGGTCACTTGATTTGTACCCGTTGTTTGAAAACTCATACTGCAATTCCCTCAGCTTGCGACCAGAGCGCTGGGTAAACAGGATCACGTCGCCCACTTGTGACGGTATGACCGACTTAGATCCGAACAGGGACTGTTGCGTGATCTTCACGTTGCCTGGCCCCAACGGCTCATCCAGTGTAACCTCACCCGCAACAAACTCACCACCCGCTGTGCCGATTAACAACCCATCGGACGGTGACAACCACTCAATCACGTTAACCGTATCAGAGGACACCACAATAGCAATGGCCATGTCTGCCGACACTTCGCCTGACGTGTTTCTATTAGAAAAGTTCTCAAAGTCTGCCGCAACAGACATATCAATCGTTTGTTTGGTAGCAAACACCAGCCGCTCACGGAAAAACGCAATTTGACTTGGATACCCATTGATTGGCGACCAACGAGAAAATGCCCATCTGTTGGTTGTATTGCTTGCGCCAACCACGTTAAATGGCAATCGTTTCTCTACTGTCGCCGTGACTACCGTAGAACTAGTAAACCCCGAGATACGGATCACACCAAAGTCTAATGACTCGTACGTCCAGTCCACACCAATGATGCCGTCCAGAGAAGTGCCTGTAATCGTGCCAGAACCGTCCCTAAACGTGCCAGTAACATGAGTTGGTCTAGTAGACCCAGTGTAAGCAGCTTGGCCCGACAGAGGCGTGTAATTGGTAGCGCAAATGTAGATCTTGCCGTCTGACCTGCGCCGTGCGTTTAGAGGGTTTACGTTAACACCAAAGTCTTTTTGGCTTTCCCACGGGATAAGTGTCCCGCCATCTTGCGATTCAATCAAGAACGTTGTGCCTACATCAGCCGCATTAAAGATGGCAGACGATGCCGTGATGGTAACTGTTCCAGTGCTAGCCGATGCGTAAACCGTCGTGGTCTGGTCTGGGTTAACGTCCTCGAATGGACCGCCCTCAAAGTCAACGTCCGTAAGTGTCCAGTTTGTGGGCGCAAATCGAGACAGTTTCTTTGGTGGAAAATCTGGGTGAACAAAGTAAATCACGTCACCTGACTGCACGTAACGCAATCGCAACGTGTCATTAGCGTTGGTCAGGTCTGATGCAGCATAAGGCGTGGCGATTTCGTACGTCGAACCACCAGACAACACCTGCCCGTAGTTCGTGTAAAACCGTAGGTACTCGTCGCCAAACTCAAGTATGTAGGCTTGTGTCTCGCTAAACTCAAATTTGATCAACCAAGTGCGATCAGCACTGTTTTTGACCTCTGCAATAAACCTTGTCCCCGACCGACGCAAGGCTGGACCTTGAATCATGGGAATAAAGTTCTGCAAGTTCTTGCACCCACTCGCATACTTGCCAAGGTCTACTCGGCCATCAAGTCTGGGTGACAGCTCGCCACCATTAAACGATGTCTGTATGGGTGATGCTTTAGACATATTCTATCCATTGAACAAAAAGTTCCGCGATTCTTGCATTATTAGACCGATTGGTTAGCCTAAACAAGTATGACGTATCAGCCTTGATGATAGCGTAGTCACCATCTAACGATGCACCAGCCGCATTGCCACCAGACCCGCCCACAATGATCTCTTCGTAAAGCACCCCATTGGTTGTCAGGCTTGTTGGTTGTACGATAATGCCCGTCTGGGATGTTCTTGTAGACGCTCTGTTGCGGTTCTTTGGTACAAATATTGTGCCGCCCACCACCTCAGTCACGTTTTCAAACACTTTAAACTCAGCATCGCCACCAATTCGAGTAACAAACCCAATGCCTAAATTGATATTGGCAGGTGTAGTAACAACAACATCAATGCTTGCGTCGTCAGCCAAAGTGTTGCCATTGCCTTTGGTCGAGTAAGCATAAAACACTATGCCGTCAATAATTGATTGTATTGACTCTTCCCGATCGACGACCCAGCGCATCAAGGTTTGATCGGACTCAGGTATCCTCATAGCCGACTAAGCATCCACTCGTTGTCTGGCATTGCCTGTGGAGGCTGCTCAATAGAGTTTGCACGAATAGCACCACGCAAGGCAGCCATGTACTCAGCCTGAGCAAGCTCGCGTTTTGTGTTCGATTGGGTTAAATCCTCGCACAATTCCATAGCCAACCGTGACGCAAAGGCTTCGACAAACATTGCGTCCCACAAGGTTGTGTCTATTACGCGACTGATATAACGCAACTTCAACGGTGGCGCAAAGTCAGCCAATATCTTGTTGCCCTCAATGACGTACTCAGCAACAGGCTGGTTTCGGTAGTCCTCAAGAGAGGGGCCAGGGTAAGTGTCGTTGACCATCAGTATGCGTAAACAATCTGACGGCAATGGATACTCGTATTCGTAACCCCAGTCTGGCGTTGTCACCAAAGCAGCCGATGACGCACGCTTGACCGTAAACGACCAAATGTGCGAGCGCAATTCAGCGTCCCGCACAATGTCAAACATGGAAGAAATAGCTCGCGCTTGCTTGTTGTCATCCCCAAACGAGATGATCCGAGCCGCGCCGAGCTTGGTTAATGCACGATTAGCAATATCAACTTGTGAAGTCATAGCTCACCTCAAGCAGGTGGCCAAGAACTTTGAAGTAGATAATCTCGTAGGTTTTGCAAGGCAACTACAACTTGCTCTTTGGTTGGGCTGTCATCTAATTCGACAACAACTTCTACGGACTTGGTGGTGCTTGCTGCGCCATCAGTAACCGTGTCCAAAGACAAGCCAAGCTCAATGCCAAAATAGTGTGGTGTAGCCATTTATATCCCCAGTAGAGACGGGAGGCCGTAGCCCCCCGTCAGTGCCTTACGGTGCAGAAAAGTAGAGATCCACAACAACAAAAGCAGCGCTTTCGGGCAAAGCCGCAGCCGCTACCGTTAAGATCACATCCTCTTCAGCAGCCAGCGGAACATCGTCAGCAGCAGCAGCCACACCAAACAACTGAGGACCAGTTGCGGTTTGGACAGCAGCAGCACGATACTTGCCAGCAGCAGAAGCCGTACCGATTGCGATGGTAGCCGTAGCACCAAGGGTCGCGGTAGGATTAATAACGCCGTAAGCGAACGTATGACCAGCTGGCACTTTAGCCAAGACCACCGTATCCGCAATAGCTTGAGCCGTAAACGGCACAGTAGCGCGGAAGCGACGGACACGACCACCCTGAACACCACCAAATGAATTGGAAGTAGGGGTTGTGCCTAAGCCAGCAACTTCAGGTGCGTATGTTTGAGCCATTAGTATTCCCCTTATTCAGCGCACTTGATTTCAACAACTTTACCTTCCTCGGTGCGCGTAGCACCAAAGGTTCCCTTCACGTAGACTTGGGTCGAATAACCCTTGTCAGCACGCTCAGAAATCATGGTAGAGATGTCGTTGAACATACCCATGTGCATACCGGACTTAGCAAAGGCCGGAACACGTCGGTAGCTCGAACCATCAACGGGCAAACGCTCGGTGTGGATGAAGTTGAAACCCATAAATGCGGTCATCTTGCCGTCAACAAGCACCGGACGGGTGTTGTAGTCGAGCGAGATAGCCTGAGCTTCGTTTAACAGATCGTCGTGCTGCTCTGCGGTAATGATACAGAACAATGGATCTGTGTCTACGTCTACTTCATTTGCCATCAAGATCTTTTTGGCTTCGCGCAACTTGCTGATGTTCAAGCCTGTTGCACTAGTCGAACCCGTGGCAACCGCAACGTCTTGGCTTGCGCCAAATACAGTGTTGGTCGAACCGTTTTCGCCAGTCTTAGCTGTGCCAAAAAATGCGCTGATGATCTCGTCGTCCATTGCACGTCCCAGTGCATAAGCACCGTTCATTGCATAAGAACTCGTGGGATCAATAAGCATACGCAGCTTGTCCTGGTCGTCAATTAGGTCAGCCCACTCATAATCGACTGGAAATACCCAACGTGCGTCAGCCGGAGTGCTGATCAAAGGCGTGTCACCATGACGGATCGTACGCTTTTGGGCAGTAACCGGACCAACTTGCTCGACGGCCTTGGCAGCTTTGCCTGTGTATGAACCAACCGTGACAGTATCACGGAGCTTGGAACCCTTCTGTTGCAGTAACAACTGTACGTTGGTTGTGTACTGCTGCACAAAGTGCGTTGTGACGTTGAATGACATGATTCAAGTCCTCCACAAATAGTTGAATAAATAAAAACAATTTGCCGAAAGACTTGTCCGATTATTCGGGGTCATTTCTAACCACTAAAGCAGGTTTCTTGCTTGGCGGCCTTCCCCGCCGTGCCACTGGGCTTGTTTCCAAGTTGTCCAGAAGATACTCTTCATACATTTTCGCACGATTTAGCACCTCGTTGGGTAATAAATCACTGCGGTTAGCTAATTTTATACACTCTAAGCGAATTTGTACACTATCCATAATTAACTTGGATACCCTGCGCGCATCAATCTTTCAAGCTCAGACTTGGCATCTGCGTCGCCACCCAAGTATTTAGCTGTCCACGCTGGGTCTGTTTTCAGGTTATTGATTCGGACCCGTGCGGCTTCCGGTGACACACCAAACTTGCCACTGCTGTTGCCGTCAACGAACGAATCCTCGCCCATGCCCCGGCCCACACTAGAAAAGAACTTGAGCATATCCTTCGTGCCTAGAGCGTTCTCCATCTTGGTGAGCATATCTTCGCCTACGCCAAACTGACGTGCCGCACGACGACCTGCCTCGATGTTGGCATCAAACTCTTTGCCCCACTCCTGTTGCAGCTCACTCATTTGTTGCTCTGAGTTCTGCGCCTGTTGGTTCTGTTGGCCTGACGTAGCGTCCGCAGACACGCCGTTGTACCACTCAGCGAGCTGTTGCGCCTGCTTTGCGGTCAGCCCTAGCTCGTGGAATGTCTTGGCAGCATCCTGTGCAAACGCACCATCTGAGCCTTCAGGCACGGGTAACTTGTAATCAGCGGGATCTGCTGGACGGCCAAGCCTGTCATACACTTGACCCCACTCATCAGCACCAGCGTCGTCTTTTGGCAACACTAGCCCACGGCCTGCCTTATCTGCGCCCAGAAACTTCTCAAGATTTGTATAGGATTGGATTGCATCGACGGGTGATTGCCAGCCTTTGTTTTGCACCAGCCCCCGTACTTCCTCTGGAAATGCGTCATACCATTGTCCTTGTTGTTCTTGGCCACCCTCGCTTGGGTTGCCAGCTTGTGCTGACCCTTGCTCATCCATCTTGATCTTCCTCATTTAGGTTTAAAACAACACGCTCATCTATGTGTAAATGAGCAATCAATCTCAACCAGACTTCCCTCCTGCCTTCGGCCATAGCCATAGCAAGTGGGTCAACTGATCGAGAAATTGGTGACACTATTGCTGTACTGCTGTTTGCACGACAGAATTTAGCCAGATCAGCCAATACCACCTGACCATCAGCCGTCAGACCCTCTTCGCCCAAGAACAAACGACGGTAGGCATAGCGTCTGCGCCGTAACTTCGCTAGTAGATCCCTCATAGTGGCAACTGGGCAGGCTGTTGACCAGCTAACGCAGCTGTTTCAGCCAATGTCTTGGCACTGTTGGCAGCAATTGGTGCAGCTTGTAGCAGTGCTTGTGCCTCAGCTTGCTGTGCTTGTTGTGCTTTCATGCCTTGAATCTCCTCTTTGGAGCGCAGGATCTTGGCTGGTACGCCATTGATCTCAGCCAACTCACGGGCAATCATCTCAGGGTTAAAGATCATCATCACACTGGGGTCAATCTGCGCCAGTGGCACGACCGACTCAAGCGTTCTCAGGATAGCAACACCCTCTTCAGCTCGCTGTGATCGGTTCAGTGGGCTGACGTACTCAATCTCAACCTCTCCACCCACCTCAAGCAATGCTTCAGGCATCTCTGGCAACACACCCGCACGACCCAAGATATCCAGCTCGCGCTCAATTAGCGGTCCAAGCATCTCAGACTGCTGCCGACCCATTGTGGGAGCCAGTAGCGCACCCTTCTCTTGCGCCCGTAGCATGGCTTCCGTGGCCGTCATGTTTGGTGTTTCGACTAAGATCTGAAATAACGTTATCAAGAATGCATCGTTGATCACACGCCGACGCTGTTCCATCATATCTATGCCGATATCAACCCGGGCATTGCTTTGCAGTGGTTGGACCACTTGGCGGCCCTGATCGTCCACCCCACCGTAGTTCAGCGCGCCAGGCCGAGTATTAAACGCTTGTAGTACGCCATCCTCTTGCAGTAGCAGTGGAGGATCGACAATCTTGTGAGCAGCACGGATCACCGTCTTGCTCATCTCATTTAACATCTTGATGTCAGGCAACACCGTCATGGCTGGTGATCGGCCATACACCTCTTTTGGTGCGGTTACATAGCGGCTGATCGCATACGGGAACGTGTTGTATCCACTCTCAGACAGCACCATCCGGCTAGTCAGGCACACGTAGTAGCTGATAAAAGGCATAGATCTGTAGTCACGTCGACGTGGATCGCGCTCTTCGTTGGGTTTCACACAGTGCAGGAACTCGTATTTGCGCTCTGGGTGCTTCTCTAGTGACGACCTGAGCTTCTCACCCAAGTTATCCACACCCCAGCGCTCTGCTGCCTGACGCACGGTCATCTCAAACTTGCGATGCACCACGTCAACAATGCCTACATGGTTCTCACTAAAGTAAATCTCTGACAAATGGATGGACTTGTACCGCAGTCCAAAGCCCACGATGTCGTCAACGAACAAAGCACCAGAGCCAAACGCGCCCAAGCTCATGTAATTTTCATGCACCTGACTGGCAAAGTTGGCCTTGGGGCTGTAGCGTGTTTGGAACAGGATGTTGGTGACTTCATCCAAGTATGCCTGCACCTGTTGGTCATCACCCAGTGGACCAGGCACTGCCAGCTTGTGCCACTTCATCGTACGTGGCGTAAGCATTGACTCCATTGCGGCAGCAAAACGCTCTAATGCAAGCCCAGCAGTCGAGTCAAACACCTTCTCTTGGCGCTTCTCGCCTGGTGTCTTATCGCTCGCTTGAAACCAGTTCTCTCGCGGCAATACTCGTTCGGCAACCTCGCGCCAGTGCTCTTCCCAAACGCCTCGGTCGCCCTGCATTTGTTCTTGCTGGCGAATTACCATCTCTGCTCGGCTGTCCATATTACTGTCCTAGTAGACTTTTTGATGCTGTCATAGGTGTGCCTGTAGTTTCGCCTGCCAAGATCTGAGCACCCCGACCACTTCGACGTGCAGCATCATCACGCCGTCTGCGATCCGCTAATTCCTGCTCACCACGCCCCTGCCTTGGTGCTAACTGTGCAGCTGGCGGTGGCGGTGGTGCTGGTGGTGGCGGTGGTGGCGGTGGTGGCGCTGATCGTCTTCCAGTTAAACCTCCCATGGTACTACCCTCCTAAAAGTGTTTTGGACGCTGTCTGAGGCTGTACCTGAGACATCGAACTTTGATCTGACAGCACGGTAGCAGCCCGACCCCTACGTCGCGCAGCTGTATCTTTGCGCCGAATGGTCTCTCTCGCCTGATTAATCGTGGGCGGTGGTGGTGGCGGCGGTGGTGGTGCTGGCATTGCTGGTGCTGACGGTGATCCAAACGACATAATGGCCTCAATCTAAAATTGCGTATTCAGCGTTCGCCACTCTAGGACGGTTCATCCTACGCGTGTTAGCACGTCTGACACCTTCGCAAGCGTATCTCAGTGCATCTATAACGTGATTCTCTTTGTCTTGCAATACTGGTAACACCTGTTCCGTCATTTTATCCACTTTATACGAATAAAGCGACAGCTCGTCAATTGTATGCTTGCAACGTGGGTGAACGACGACATCAAATGACTTCAGCCACTCGACACCATCCTCCAAAGACTTAGGTCCCTTGACGGCCGACATGATCCTTGGGAACCCGTGTTTCTTTACATAGCTGATCGTCTCTGGCCGCGCACTGTCTGCGGTGATCGGATACCTCTCAGACTCAGGCACGGTCATAAACAGGTCAGGTATGTTGTTGATCTCGCACCCAACCATGTACGCCTCGTAGTCCACGTACAGTGTACGGCCACGGATAAAGCACCTGATCAGCACTGTGGGATCAGACGCAAAGCCCCAGTCAGCACCAAAGCGTAGCGTGTCGTCAGGCTTGGCATCAAACTCCTCGATGCGCCAGTTCCTAAACACTCTCGACTCACTGTTGCGCTGGTACTCGCCTTGCCAGATATGCAAGTATTTGTCAGGGTCGCGTCGCTTGTCGTACTCCATCTCATCTTTGAGCACGGCAGGAAACCACGGGTTTTCACTCCAGTTAACCTTAGCCACAATTGCGTCACTTGGTGGCACGTCTCCACGCAGTAGCTGGTCAACAGGATCAGTGTGCAGGTTCGGGTTCCATGAGAACCACAGCTCGCTCTCAGGCTTTCTAATCGTGGGACGCAGTTTGTCTAGGCTATTCTGGCTCAGGCTTTGTGCTTCTTCCACCCATGCGCGGTCATAGCCCTCTAGCGATTTGATGCTGTCCGCAGTGTGGTTCTGCATACCTTGAAAGATTACCAGCCCATTGCCACGCCGTGACTTGATCTGGCTGTCTTGCACGTCAAAGTACTGGCCCACGCCCAGCTCTTCGATCTTGACCTCAAGCAGCTTCTTGACCGATTGACTAAGGGACTTCTGTATTTCCCTGACGCAGACCGATGATTGATTGGGGTTGCAGATGTGCTCCTCGATCAGCAGCTCTGCAAAGAAGTGCGACTTGCCTGACCCACGACCTCCCCATGCGCCCTTGTATCGAGACGGTTTCAGTAGCGGTAACGCCCAACGTGGCGTTTTGATCTCAAGAGTCGACAACTTTCCTCACGACCTCGGCTATTTGTAGTGGCCCACCATCGGGACCAGTGTGTGCAGTCTCTACCTTCTCACTGTAGCCATGCTTGGTCAGCAGTAACTTCGTGATGCTGGCGTTGTATTCGTTTAACAGGCCGCCATTGGCTAACATTTTCTCTTGTTTTGCCAGTAAAGCCTTAACGATGTCAGAAAAATCTTGGTGTTCGCGTGACCATGTGTGTATAGATTCGCGTGAGCAACTAAGGAAAACAGCTAGTCCAGCCACTGATGGCATGACATCGTTCTCCTCTACAAAGCCGCCATTGATGTATTCCCATGCTGGGTCAACACAATCTTGCCACTTCGGTGGTCTACCTCTCATTGCTTTTCCCTTAACCTTTTGAGTACCGCACGACTTTGCTGTATCAATACTGTTTGTGGTGTTGAGTGCTCACCGTAACTGGGGTAGCTAAACAACCATTCATACTCGCCTTCATCCAGCTCTACCGACATATACTCAACTGTCTTGTTGCTTGCGTTTACAGTGTACATCCTTGCCTGATAGTCGCCCAGTGGGATTACCTGCCCTTCCCACGCAACAATTTCTATCTGCCCCCGTAGCCACGCTGAGTAACTCCAAGGGCATTGATCTCTAATAGACCAAAAATACTCGTCCCAACTACTTCTTGGGTGGTTTCTTACCACGGCCCTTTCCTGGCATGATTAGCTCCTTGGTTGATAATTACTTTAGTCTTTCAGTACCTGGGTTCTTCTTGCGTGATAGCGTTCTAGCCGCAGTCTTTTCTGAGTCGCGGAATGCCTTGGCCGTCGGTGCGCCAGACTCGCTAGGCTTTCTCATGCGTTCACCAGACCCAGCCTTGATGCGTGCTCTTTTAGCTGCAATGTTAGAGTACAGTCCCTGTGCCATCTTTAATCCTATAAACGTATACAGATTGCGGTCCTTGAGGCGCAGCAAGTTTGAGCTTGCGACGCTTGATTTTGTTGCTAGCGATCAGCCTCCACAACGTTTGCTTGACCGTTTGCCGTTTAGCCTCTGACTGCTGCCAGATCTTTTCGGCAGTCATATCAGGCTTAGACTCAATAATGTCTAAAATGGTTGCTGTAATTGTCATTTTAACTCCATGCGGACATATCCACCTGTTTCTTCTGCCATTGTTACAGTCAATTTAA
>Ga0222711_1000410_pt1 | contig 12752 bp, 29 predicted proteins | sample AntAcemetage1699_FD_179814 | JGI IMG/M metagenome (GOLD analysis project Ga0222711, IMG submission 179814) | Saline water microbial communities from Ace Lake, Antarctica - #1699 | ecosystem: Environmental > Aquatic > Non-marine Saline and Alkaline > Saline | place: Antarctica: Ace Lake...
CAGCATCTTTTTTTTCTTTAAGGTTTTTAGCATGGATAATTGCACACTTATAATCACAAACGTTTTGCGCAAATTGTTTAGGATCAAATTTTACTTTGCAAATTTTACAAGTCTTTTGTTTCATTACCCTTGTTGTTTACTATGCACCATTTCACTTTTCAGAAAACTTATGTTTGTTCTAATTGCATCGCAAATTTTGTAACCTGAATCCATAACACGTCTCAATTGATACATTTGCGGGAAACATACATTAGCTTCATTTACGGCTCGAGAAACGGTAAATTTTTGCTTTACCAAGTCAAATACCATAACTTCATAATGATTGTGTACGTCCGCTCGTACTGATTCCAAATAATAGAGTAATCCTGTTATCTTTTGAATTAACATTGATAATTCCGCACCATCTTGTAAATTGCAATTGTAATACTGATTTACATATCTGTTTAGTTTTTCTATTTCATTCATTGCTTTAATGCATTTAAAATTTCGTTTAAGTTTCTTTTAAAATTACCGTTGTTTACTTCTGTAATTATTTCTATTGCTTTCATAGTTTTAATTTTGAAATTATTGCAGCCAACACTCCAACACAAATAGAGTTACCTGCTTGTTTATATGCTTGTGAATCGCTGACATCCCATTTAAAAGTTGGGTTAAAGTCCATAAGCCTAAAGCATTCTAGTGGGGTTAATCGACGTATTCTTTGTTTTGTAAGTATAGATTTATTGCCGCTATCAGTATCTAAAGTTGTCATTACACCACGAGTGTCATAAACTCTATTTTGTTGATAAGGTTGTTTTCCCCCGCTTTCTTTGCTTGGGTTTAGCTGTATAACCTCGTTAAATAACATTATTAAACCCTCTTTTTTAGGATTTGGACTTGCTAATAATGTGTCGTAGTAATCCTGATTTTTAGCTATTAATTCTTTATCTTTAAAAGAACCACTATCTTGGCCTGTTTTTTGAAAATGCTCTTTTCTTCTTGTTTTTTCTTCTTCTGAACGTCCAAAACAAACTACCTTGACATCCGTTTTAGTTTCAACAATAAAATCATCATCCATTCTTTGTCCCGCTTTTGTTGTTACGGCTTTCCCAATACTATTTCCGTCTGTTGGAGAAAATTTAAAACCATTACCGTTTTGTTTTTGCAAATCTGAATTTGAAACCAAATAGTTTATCATCTTATCACTCAAAAAATACTTTTCGTCCACTTCGCTTTCAAGCACATCTTTCAGTCTTTTAACCAGGTAAAATGGTTTAGGAAAACTAAATTCATTATCGGCATCATCACGAATGCCTATAATAAAAATACGCTCTCTATTTTGAGGAATCCCATAGTTTTTAGCATTTAAAACTTGATAGTACACGTGATACGGTGTAGCTTCATCGAGAGGGAATATTACAGGATTGCCATTTACGCTTTTACCTCCTAAATAATCAATCCATCTTTGAAAGGTTTTGCCTCCATCATCAGAAAGTAATCCCTTTACATTTTCGAATATAAAATATCTCGGTTTATTTTTAGTAATAAATTCGTGAGAGTTGTAGAATAGCACCCCTCTTTTATCTTCTTCGCCTTTTCTTTTACCCGCTAAACTAAACGCCTGGCATGGAGGAGAAGTCATATAAATATCAAGGTTTTCTTTTGGAATTTCACGTTCGTAAACATCCAACGGAAAGTATTTTGGAGTGCCATAATTTAACAAAAATGTTTGCCGTGAGTATTTATTCCAGTCACAAGCGAAAACTTCGTTATAATCAATTTTTAATCTTTGTAACGCCTGGTTAAAAGCTCCAACTCCCGAAAAGTCACTACCAATATTAATTTTATTCATTTTTTTACCATTTTATTATAAATTGCAATTGCTTTGTCTTTTTGATCAACTGGCAGCTTGTGAATGTGGTACGTGTAGCTATTGCCAAACTTATTGCAGCGTTTAGCCTTTGTGGTTTCCAAATTTAATCCGTAATCTAAAACCAAATTAGAAACTCTAGTTCTAAACCCTGCCATTACGGGAAAGTCAAATAAAGTAACATTGCCTTTCAGAATCAAAGTTAGTAAAACTTCTTGCAAATTGGTCTTTGGATATGTAAATCCTTGAAATAAATCTTGTGTTTTCATAATTAATAATTTAATTTGTTTTTATTTTACATCCAGTCTGTTGTGCTTTTTGGCAACCAGTCGTTATCATCAACATAAAAAGTAATTGGTTCAAAAGGTTGATTTCTTGAATATTCACATTTTACAATTGTGTTGTTATCTTCCTTTTCTACAAAAACAACCGTTTCTGCTTTTTTTAATATTGACGATCCAATATGCCCTACTGGCTTTGACGTGCCAAAGTTTTTATGAAGTATCCCCGTGCAATGCAAATTTCCTTTTGAGGTCCATTCTAATAGTTTTTGCGTTAATCCTGTAGCTTGCTCTAGGCTATTAAAATCAGTTACCAAATCTACAAACCCGTCAATACTCATTAATCCTATTTTATCTTTAAAATCACTCTCAAATACAATCCAGTCAATAAAATCAAATCTTTCTTTTGGGGAATATTTACGAAGGCAAAAAGTTTTATAAAGGTCGTAATTACCTCCTATTAATTCTAAAACGCGCCTTTGAACTCTTTGCGTGTGAAAGTTTGATTGTTCGGTATCGAAAGAAATTACAAATTTATCTTTAGTTTCATGTCCTTTTATTCCAGGATTAAAAACTGATGCAGTACCACCAATATAACCCGCTTCAATCATTGATTTAAAAAACGTTTTTCTGGATTTTGAAGCTCCTACAATGCAAGAAAAATCGCCATAACTTCCAAATGGTATTGGGTAATAATTACCCTTGTATTGACTTTCGCCAATGCTTATGGCTATCGGTTGTTGTTTAATCTCTTCGATCGGGTCAATTAATGCTTCTTTGTAAATATCAGCAAAATTAATTAACGGCTGCGTATTTATTGTTTTGTCAAGTTCGTCAAAGTTTAGTTTTTCCATAATTAAAACAAAATAGGATTAATTTTTTCTAGTTTTGTTTTAGAATATCCCAATTCTCGAAGTTCTTTATTATCTGTTTTGTTAGAATCAATTAATCTTTTTGCGTCTTTAAAAAAGTCTTTTTTAATCTCAAAACCAAAACTTTTACGCTCTAAATTTTCGCAAGCTATTAAAGTACTGCCACTACCTGCGCAAGGGTCAATAACTACATCTCCTTTATCGGTAAAAATAGAAATTAAATTTTCCAAAACTTTAATCGGCTTTTGCGTTGGGTGTACTTTTTCGGTTTCTGTGTCTCTAAACCAATCCAAACAATTCATTACCATTTTGCCTTTGTTGTTAAACTTTGGCAGTTTTTCACGATATAAAATTACTGCATATTCACAATTTCCAACTACTCGCATATTTGCTTTTAAAACTTGTGCTGAAAAGTTTTTCCTAAATACTAAATTTATATATTTATTTAGACCGTATTTTTTAGCTTTTTCGATTAGTTCAAATTGTTGTTCAAAGGCACAAAATACAATCATACAAGGGGCTGAACCTGTTTCTTTTGGCTCAGGCCTTAACATTGTACTGCAAAAATGTAAAAATTCAGAAATTCTAAAATCTTTATCGGTATCAAAAAACTCTTTTCCTGCAAGTTTTGATTCTCCGTTTTTGTTGTCTCCACCTTCATACCAACTTGGATTGGAAGCATAAGCATTTATGCCTAAATTGTAAGGAATATCGGCAATTATTAATTGTGCTTTTGGAACTGCATATCTTTTGTAGTTCTGGAAATGGTCGTTAAATAAATTTGGTTTAAATTCTGTTTTAATATTTTCCATAATTTCTGTTTTTTATTTGTAAAAGTCAATGTTTTTAATTATTTCGTTTGCTGTGTTATAGAAGGATTTTTCAACATTTTGTAAACTCCAACTTTCTAAAAGTTTTTTTTGAAATTCTTTTTTGTTTTCTGGAGTTATGGTTTTGTTTTGCTCTAAATAATCATTTACTGCCCTCTGGTTTAATTCTTGTTGCAAAAATGTAATATTGTACTCCAACGGATTTTTAAGGTCGTCTTTTAACGCTATTAAAGCTGTTTCAATACTTCCGTAATATCTTACATTTTGCGTAATTTGTAAAGATAAAAGTTTTGCGAATAGTTTGTTATCGTTTACAAATTCCTTTTGATAGGCTTCTAGGCTTTCATTAAGCGTTTTTAAGGCGTTTATATCTTCTGGATACACATTTGTCTTGTTCCGTTTAAAAACATTGAATACACGTCTTAATGCGGTTTGTTCTTGCCAGCTCATAATTTTGGTTTTTTATTTTCAATTATTTTAATTTGCGTTCTTATCCAAATGCAAATAAGTTGAGTGCAAAATTTATCTGATTTATGAAAATCTTCTTTGATGCCGTTTAAAACACCTTGCTTTATAATTTTGAATTTAATTTCTGCAAATTCCTGATAAATATCTTTGATTGTGTTTTTTAAATCAAAGTTTTCATTGTTTGTTAAAACCAAAGAAGCTAGAAGTAAGTTTGTAATTTTAGATTCTCGTTTTGTATTTATCATAATCTGTCTTTATTTTGAAATTGAACGTCTTTTGCTTTTAATTCCTTTTTTTTCTTAACCCAATTTACGAAATGAGATTTATAGTCTTTTATGTCGTTTTTGATTTCGCCTTGCTGGATTAAATGGATGTTATAATCTTTTAATGCAAATTCGATTGTAATCGGAGTAAGTAAACTTTTCATACAAATTGCTTCCTTCCAAATTTGGTCCTGTAAACATTGCAAAGCAAAATCATCAGAACGGTTTAATAAAATTAAAGGCTTTTCTAAATTCATCCACGTTTCAATGTTGTTGTTTACAAGTTTATAGTTATCTGTTATAAGTTTATATGTATTCTTATTCAGAAGTACAGATAGCGGTTCAGATACGGGTACAGTTAGCGGTTCACATAGAGGTACAGTTACTTTACCAGTTAGAGGTACATTATCGTACAGCTGGACTAACTTAATCATTGGTGCTTTATGTAGGTTTATTCCTTTTTTATAAAAGATTAAGCCGTATAATTGAAGTTCATCTAGTGCTTTATAATAAGTGTTTTTGTTTCCAATACAAGCCCCTTGCATTGCCAAATCATAAGGACATTTAAACCATTCAACCCACATGCATCTATTATTTTGATTAAGCAAAAATAAATACAAACTAATATGCGTAGGTCTTACTTTGTCTGAATTGTTAAAAACCCACGAATAAAAACTTTTTATTTGTTCAAATCCGTTCATTTTAAAATCCTTTATTAGTTATGTCGTAACTAGATTCATTTATAAAATTTATCCCATCAAAATCATAATTAAAAGTGTAAAATAAAACACTATTAACCGATCCAAATGTTTCACAAGAATAAAATAAATCTGTTAGATAAATAAAATCTCCACTTAAATCAACTTCTTTTGCAATCAATACAATTTCAATGGTAAATAGGATATTTGGCTTATGCTTTTTCATATAAGACTTAATGCCTCGACAATACTTTATCGCTTGTAAAAAAGCGGAAATACCAACTTTTTCTTTTTTAAGCTCATAAACTGTTATTTTTAAATATGGAAAAGCACCATCATATCCAGAGTTGCATTTTTTAAATGTAACTAAATCGGCAATTCCGTAATTTCCAATTTTTAACTGTCTTACTTTATTACCTTCAATAGGTAAATTCCTTTCTTGTAATTTTTTATTATCTGCTTCCCAAATAATAACTTCTAAATCTTTTTCTAAAAATTTCATACGTTCCGTATTTTATAAAATGACAAAACCCTATTAGGCTCTCACACACTAATAGGGTTTGTCGGTTAGCTATAAAGCTAAATATCTTTACCGTAAGTGAGAGATTACACTGCAAATATAAGAAATACTTTTTACTTTTCGTGTATGTTTCCGATTATTTTTCCAATATCTTTTTCAAATAATGCATCATATAAATCGTAAAAAGGAAACTTCATATTTTCATTGCCTTTTCCTGATAAATAAACAGTATCGCCTTCGTAAATTTCTTTTCCGTCAACATCAATTAAGCCTGTAAATTGACCGATTGATTCGGGGATGACTTCGTAAGTATTTATTCCAGAAATAATAAAAGATTGAATCTCGTCATCATAATAATGCCCACACACCCACCCTTTACCGTCAAATCTTAATCCTCTAAATTTTATCGTTCTCATGATTCTACTTTATTAACATAAATTTCTTTAATTAATTTTTTTTGATTAATATAATACTGTATTTTATAATCAATATTTAAAATAATTATATTACCAATTTCTTCAATTGATAATTTAGAACCATACCAATCATTCTTAAATTGTTCTGTTTTTGGGTTAATGTATAAAAACTGAAGATGCTCGCCTTGACAAAAAATTAAATAGTTTTTATTGTTAGGCATTTTGCCCACAAAGTGCAATTTACTTTCGTTTATGCCTTTAAATTGATAAACAATGTCGCCATGTTTTAAGTTTTTTAAATTTTGTGCTGTTAATTTTTCCATGATTTCGTAAATTTTAATAATGTTAAATAATTCTCTTCGCTAAAAACTTCTAGACGTGTTTTGCATTTTCTTTTTCTAAATGCGGTGTAAGTCATTCCAATCACTTCTGCAGCTCTTTTACCTGACATTCCTAATGTAGCGGTCAGGTTTTTTATTTTCTCGTTTGGGGTCATGTTATGCGGTTTCTAAAATTTCTATTTCTTGAATTAACTTAATTTTTTCTTGTGCCAAAAAATCCCATTTTCTAGATTTCTTCGCGTGCCTTTGCGTTTGCCACCCGTCTTGAATTACAGAAGTTCTGCATCGATCAAGATCCGCATTTACTTTTATTAACTTTTTGTTAAGTTTTTCTATTTTAACTTGAGTTTCTATTTTCATTTATCTAAATTTTGAATTAAAATAAGCATTTCCGTATCTTCTAAAATCTTCTTCCTGTCCTTTTTTTAAAAGCGTTGTTATGTTATCGCATCTCAAACCTTCAAGCAAAGCTCTTAATTTATCTAAATAACTTTCTTGATTTATGTTTTCTTTAAAATTAATTTCATGCAAAATTGGATATTTATCAATTTCAAATAACGCATCAATTGCATCAACTAAATTTTGGTATTTTACACCATTAACAAGAGACCAACGCCATTCTTTTGTATAAATTTTTTTCCATTTCCAAAAAGCATTATTAGACTTTGCAATACTTGTTTCTTTGTACTCCTCTATATAAAAAGCATTTTTTTCTAGTTGTTCAATTCTATATTTTTTCATAATTTAATTATTTAAAATTTTAAGATTAAATTCTTGGCAATATATTACCGCATCTATTTTGCAAGTAAAACCTTCTAATATTAGGACTTCAGAATGAGAAAAACCGTAATTCGTGCTAAATGCTTCCGTTATATTATATAAACAATTATTTTCTTTGTCTGTGTATTGGAAAATAAAAACGTTGTTTTGTAAATTTTTCATAATTTTAAAGTATTCTATAAGTGTTATTAAATCTTCTTTTTGCTTGTTTTACACCGCCTCTTGATCCTTGTAGCGTTACTAGTGAATAACAATCAGTTGCTGTGTTATTTACAATTGTTTCGCTTGTTACAGTCATTTTTGTTTTTACTCCGAAAGTTAATATTTTATTGATTGCAGTTTCCATAATTTGTAAGTTTTAGAGTTTGCTGTGATAATCACTTCCTTAACTCTGGTACAAATATAAGGAACAAAAGTGTTCCAAAATGTTAATGCAGTGTTAAAGTTTTAAAATAAAAAAAGCCAATCATTTCTGACTGGCTTCTAACTTTAAAAACAAAAAAATTAAACTATGAAAACACAAAGATAGTGAATTATTACATTGTTTCGTTAAAATCTTTTCTAATAATTGTTTCTATTTTTTTTACCATATCATTAAAATAGGTGGTTTTTTGAACTGTCGAAGTATCGGCAATACTATCTATAAACTCTTCGCAAAATGCTAACTGCTGGACCATCTTTGCGGACGTTGGTTTTAATTGATCATAAATTTCTAGTTCAATCATTTTGATACAAACTAGCTGATGCATCAGTTGGTGTTTTTTCTTTGGATTCATCAGGAAAAAATTATTAATGTTAGTGCAGCAAAGCATAAAATTTCTATAACTGCAAAGAATACTAAAAGATAATAGTGTGCGAGTTGTTTTTCTTCTTTATTCATTCTGTTTTATTTTTAATTGTTGCCAAAAAAAATCTTGAATTTCAATAACGCTACGCTTGCCGAAATTCCTGTATTTGATTAAATCGCAAGTATCAAGTTTTAGCAAATCCCCAATTGTTATAATATTATTTAATTTAAACAAGTTTTTCAATCTAACTGATAGATCGCATTCCGATAATAATGTTTCGTTTTTCATAAGGCTTTCAATTTTAAAAATTCATCAAAGGTTACGGTTACCTTTGTTTTGGAAAAAACACGAACATAAAATTCGTGATCACTTTCGAATTTTGTAAAGTAACATTCGATATCAGTTCTAACTAATGATCTTTCGTTTTTCCAAATTGGCAATCCTTCTGCTAGTTCTTGAATTTCTTGAATTGTAAGGTCTTTTACGTTTACCTGTGTGTTGTTTATTGTGTTCATAATTTTGTTTATTTTTGAGTTTATAACGATAAAATCGTCTATTATTTTGAATTTTATGTTTTTTAAATGATGTTTTTTTATGATAAAATCTTTGTGCTCTTTAAAACTATTGTACCCTTTAATCTGATTTTTTGTCTGTTTCATATTCCTTTAAATACAAATCAATTAATACTTTCGTACTTTGCAAATCCGCTTCAAACTGCCCCTTTTTGCGGCATCGCATAATTCTTTTTATAAGGTCAAACTCATAGCTGTTTAGCTTTTGTTCTTCGCAAAATTTGTAAAGCGAACCGTTAGTGTTGTCGTAGTGTCCAGGTGTGTTTGTTGTAAGCTTGAAGTATTCTTCATAAAAAGAAACATGACAATTAACGTTTTTTTCTGAATATAAACTATTTTTTAGATTTGAAAAATATTTATTACCTACTTTAAACCAACCAACACCATTTGGAAAAGCATTAACACACTCATACCAATTTCCTTTTATAATTTTCATTTTTTTAAGTTTTTAAATTAACCCGCTAAATGAATAGCGGGTGTTATTGTTTTTATTTAATTTTCCAGCCTTGAATAGTATTGAAATAAACAGTTTCGCCTTGCGGGTTAATCCATTCTCTGCCTCTTAAATTTATACCAACAACTACTTGTTGACCTGTGCTAAAATTATTTAGCAAATCACATTTATCTTGTACAAATTGAATTGAAATATCTTGAGGATATTGCTCGTCTGTCGTTACAACTACATTTTGACTTTTAAACGTGCCTTTTTCAACTACTGCCTGAATTACTTTTATTTTTCCGACTACTTCACTCATAATTTTACTTTTTTAATTGTTTTTCTAATGCTAAAACTTGTACCATTGTCGCCTCTATTTTTCCCTCTTCTATTGCATCTAAACAAGCTGTTATCTTTTCGCTCGGCGAAGTAAGGTATTTTTCAAAATGCTCATCAGTTAGCTTCGGTATTATCACCTCAACATGGGTTATATCTTGAGTTACCTCTGGCATTTCTTCAGGAACGTAAACGGGGCCCGAAAACACATCGGGACAAAACCACTTTACACCGTTTGAAATTGCACGTGCAAATAACATATTTTTTGGGAACTTATCTATATTTTTTGTCAATGCTTTCTTTGCATCCTCAATAGTAAAAGTGGAGTTTCCTATATTTTCAGATCCTTGATAAAAATCAATTGAACAAATTTTATCGTCTAAATTTGCTACTTTATAATCGTATTTACCGCTTCCCTTTACTGTGCTTGCAATTAGTCCCGCTCCTAAAGTTGGTTTGCCTTGAATAATGTGTATTCCTGACATCGCGGCAAATGGTGGTACGCCAATTTCTTGACCCGCTTGTATTTTAACAAATGCTTGTCCCATTGCTTTTGCATCTGTAAACATTCCACTTTCTGCAAATACCTTTGCCATAGACATAATATCGTTTACTGGCATTATTGTAATTTCGTTTTTCATAATTTCTAAAATTTAATTGTTATTGAATCTTTGCGGGGAGTTGTAGAAACTTTTGGCACCTGATTTCCGTAAGCATCAAAAACGTCTTGCTTTTGTGCTAATTTTAGTTGCTCGGTGCGTGCGTCTAAGTCTGCTTTTATAGTTCGGTATATTTCATCGTCTGCATAATTTACCGTGTTTCCACCATTTGTAGGCGTAAAAGTAACCCCCATCAATTCGGTTTTTTCAGTTGGCAAATGATTCCGCAATTTAGAAACTGCCGTACTTATTACTTCTTGAAGTCTTACTAAACTACAAGTTAATTCTAAAACCCCAACTTGTCCGTTATCTAATACGTTTTGCACTAATGCTTCTCCAGTTTTAATAGCTTCTTTTTTGGTAAAAGTACTATCATACAATGTAGCCATTTCTTCGGCTCTCATTTCAAAAAATTGTAATTTGCTCATAATTAATAATTTTTATTTAATTCAGATAATGGCTTGTCAAAGTTCGGGTCTAATATTATAACCTCTATTTCTTTTGCGGTTTCGTTTAGCAACTCATTTAAGCGCTTTAATTCTGCTTCTAAAGCTTTAATTCTTTCAGCTTGGTACTCTATTACTTCTATCATAAAGCGTTCATTTTAACGGTTAATAAATCAATTTCTTTTTGAAGTTCCGATTTTTGGTCTGCAAAAGTTTTAGATTTAAAAACAGCTTTTTGATTTTCTGTCCCTTCTATTCCAAAATCTGAATTACAAAGTGATCCTGCGAATGTGAAAAAATACAACTTAATGCCTTCAAAATTTAACATTGCAGATGATCCACTATTATTTTCAACCGTGTAATTCCCTTCCGTTAAATCGTTAGATATTTTAGTTTTTACAAAATCTAAACATTTTTTAAAGTTAAAATTTACCCTCGGGATATTGTCAATATGCTCTTCTACAATTAGCGCATCTTCCCGATTTAATTGTAAATAAACGTCGTCGAAATTCTTTTCTCTGGGCGTTTCGTTTGCTGGCGACATAAAGTCTAAGTGATCTGATTCCATAATATTAATATTTATTTGTTTCAGCAAAGATATAACTAATAACCCTTGTAGGTTATTTTTTAACATACTTTAACACTTTAATATTGAATTCGGTTGTACCTTTGAAAAAAAAACAATTATGAATTTACTAAAATTATTGATTGAAACTTCTGGATTAAATCAGAAAAAATTTGCTGAAAAAGTAGGTAGAAAACCTCAACATATTAGCCGCCAAATTAAAAGCGGTGGAGGAATGCATACGAAAATGTTTTTTGAATATGCTGAAATACTCGGTATAGAGGAACTAAAATTTGATTACAAAAAAACGAAAGTAACTTTAAATTTTAAATAAAAAAGAAATGAAAATAAAAGAAATTATTGAAAAATTATGCAATCACGAAATATCAAAACAAGATGCTATTGAACAGCTTTTAATTATCACAGATGGATTGCGAAAAAACAACGCTTTAGAATTTACAGTTGAGGAAACTGCATTTACAATTGAAAATAATCACGGAATATTAAACCTAAAACTTCCTTATCAATATTCCAAAATGGAAGGAAGAATTAAAAAAGGCGATAAAGTCGATATTGTATTTCTGCCATAGCCTTGCTCCTAACTACAATATATACGCAGTTTTATGCGTTTTTAACAAATTATAAATAAAATTATGTCAAAAGTAGATCAAGAATTTCAAAAATTATGTAAAAAAATTATCAATGAAGGTAAAGTCTATGAAAACAAAAATAGAGGTGTAAAAAGGCTACAGATACCTAGTTACACCTTCAGACACGATTTCAATGATGGTTTCCCCGCAATCACAAACAAAAAATTATATTGGAAGGGAATCGTTGGAGAATTGATTTGGTTTCTTCGCGGAGATAACGATGTAAAGTATTTGAATGAAAATGGGATTAAAATCTGGAACAAAGATGCTTTTAATTGGCATAAAAAACACGGTGGAGTTTTAACTTTTGAAGATTTTGAAAAAAAAGGAATCGGCTCTGTTGGACAAAATTACTCTGTACAATGGAGAAATTTTAACGGCAACACAGACCAAATTAAAGACCTTGTAAAAATGATGGGATTAGATATAATGTCAAGTAGATTAAAAGTAAATGCTTGGAATCCTTCTGAAACTGAACTAACAGCTTTGCCTCCGTGCCATTCAGAATTTCAGATTATTGGTGTTCCGTTAGAAGATGGAAATTTTGGGTTTGAATTACATTGGAATCAACGTTCTGTTGACACTTTTCTAGGTTTACCATTTAACATTGCGAGCTATGGTCTTTTGGCTAAAATTTTAGAAAAAGTAACTGGCTGTAAAGCAATAGCTATAGAGGGAACTTTGAAATGTGTTCATTTTTATGATAATCAATACGATGCAGTGAAAGAACTTTTAAAAAGAGATCCTAATAAACATTCAAATTGTGAGGCTTTGTTGCCTGAGTTAGTGGATATTTTTGAAACGGATGTTGATGTTATTTTCAACAGCTACAAAATTTTAGATTTCAAACTTAGTGGATATACTTCTGACGATGAAATAAAAGTGGAAATGTTAGCTCCAAAAGTGTAATTATTAAAAAATAATGTAGCCATTAACCATAACTACAAGATATATGTAAGTTTATCGTTTTTTAAAAAAGAAT
>Ga0222711_1000416_pt1 | contig 12572 bp, 24 predicted proteins | sample AntAcemetage1699_FD_179814 | JGI IMG/M metagenome (GOLD analysis project Ga0222711, IMG submission 179814) | Saline water microbial communities from Ace Lake, Antarctica - #1699 | ecosystem: Environmental > Aquatic > Non-marine Saline and Alkaline > Saline | place: Antarctica: Ace Lake...
TCTGCAACAGCTGGTGTAACTAGAAGTGTGGCAATCGCTGCAAGTGTCATCGTAAAAGTTTTCATGTGGTATCCTTAGTGTTGTGTTGTATGAGCATTATTGCTCGGTTGTATTGATTTTACCTTGTGTAGTGGTCTGCACTTGTAGAAGCAGCCCACGAGTCAGGCTTTAACTTTGCTCGAATTCCTGTGACGCCAAGAACATAGCCTGCAGCCTGTGTCGCAACACAGCTTGATCCGTTCTTTGTGTCGTTGCTAATATCCAAATGTATTTCAACATCATATGAATCAATTAGGGGTGCAAGTTGAGTGTAAAGTTCGCACGACTTCTGCACTTCAGTCATTAAACGGATTGAAGGACGGTTTTTCTTTTCATCATAATCTCGTGCAACATGTTCAGATCTGTAGATCGTACATCCATGGCGACCGTTTTTATGAACGACGAGCACAGTCGCGTATCGAGCATGCCAAACATTGCGTATTTTGAATCTGAACGAATCGGTTCCTATATACAGTCTTGTATCAGGACTTAACGAACAAAGCAATTCAACTAACTGCTCTTCTTGATTTACTGTGAACATTTTTTACTTACTGTACTCAACTTTGAATACGCCTTCAGCTGTTTTCATTGCTCTTTGGACTTCTAGCCACATGGTGTGTGACATGTTGATCAAGTCATAGCGAGCTATATTTTCGTTCCATTGACGAATAAACACCTCGTTATCATCAATAAAAACGTGAACGTCCTCATGATTGCCTTGATCATCCATGACTGTTGTTACTGTCTCGTCAGAGAAAAATTCGTTCGTAAACATATATGGGTCACCTCCGATAGAAATGGATTGGAATGGGTCTACAATCAGGTGCCTGCATAGCTGTCGATTATCCACTGCATTTTGGAATGAAAGCGTATAGCATCTTCGAGCGTCGTCACAAGGGCTATGCTACCGTTGAACGTGGCTGCCGCATGCACTTCCTGAATCAATGTCTCTATTCGCGCGTTGTCGCCTGATAGACGAACAAACATGAACTTAGCACTGGGAATCCCCACCTCGTCTGAGATCTTTGTCAATTCTGAAAATCTTGTGAGTGATCCAGGAGCATAAGCACCGAGCTGTCGAATGTGCTCTCCGTACATGTCTGTATAGCTATTCAACGAGGTGTAGTACTCCTGAAAAAACCTATGATGGTCACCAAAATTTATTCCACTGACATTCCAGTGATAATTTTGCGCTTTGATACTCAGTGATACTGTCGATGCGAGAAGCGTCTTGAGAAGCTCTGCGAGGGCTGTGTTGTCCATTGTAAATACTCCTTGTTACAAACTTATTTATATCAACATCCATACACATATTCAGTCGCGCGAACTGTAATGTCATGTGACCTATAGAGGTCTGCATGGCCATATATCTGCTTTGTACATAAGACATGTGGTTGAACGACTGGATACTGTTCGATGCTCCCCACGCAGGCAGAAAGAGACATCATCGTGACAAATGCCACAATAAGTTTTTTCATTATCAAATTCAATCCTCAGATGAAAATCCTACAATCATCCTCAAAGAGACCACAGGATTTGTTTTTTGGAGGTCAGCACGTGAATCAAACACGTTACCTTGCAGTGCCTGGGTTTTGCAATCCCGCCTCTTATCATCCGAGCCGCTGACCAATATTGTTTCTTGTAATTGAGTTTCTGTTGTTGGCTCCTACTTAAACAATCGTGCAACTAGGAGCCATTTTTTTAACACAGTGATGAAACCGCATTGAAAAGCCCCTTGATAAACTTTCCTGTGGCCTTGGCTTCTTTAAACAGAAACGCTTTCATTGCACGCTTCGGCAACTGCGAAAAAGGAAGTTGGACATCAACATGCTGTCCGTTGAGAACACCATGACAATATGATACGTCAAAGAAAGGGCATCCTCGGTCGGAAAGCAGACGTAGACGTGTAATCTCAAGACCTGCTACTGTCCAACACACTTTAACAACACCACCTTTTTGAGTGTGACGTTCGTTGTGGTACTGTGCGCCGTTCACAAGACCGTTTACTTCTCCGACAGAGGAGCGATTTGTTGTTTCAAAAGACATGTGGTTTCCTTTTTATCTTCTCTATACAATCAATTTAGTACAAAGAACATGTCATGTCAACATGTCTTTATTTACTTTCCTGTGAAAATACTGGTGAAATGTTTAATTGGCGCCAGTGGCCCCAAGTATGGAATTCTCAGTTGGTAACCTTTGTCTTTGAGATAAGACTTACTGACTATTTTTTTGGTAATGTTGTCAGTCCAGCCATGTCCTCGTATCCACATCACCACATGGCCTATATTCCTTGGACTCTTGCAATACCATATTATAAACTTGAAAGTTAATACATTCAACCAGAACTTGAACTTGGATTTGTCTGACATCATCCAACCCAGTGTAAGAGAATAATCTTCACAATCTCCTTCAAGGTTCCCAACGTCATTGGTTAGAATTCTCCAACGTTCCCCACGGTCTGCTTTGTAGACAAATCTCGCGTTTAGTTCATCTTGTGCTTCTTTAATATTCACTTTAATACTCCTAGTAAATTTGGCAAGGGTGCCCAGAATCGAACTGGGTTCTCAAGGTTTTGGAGGCCCGTGGATTACCGGTTTCCTTCACCCCTGTGTGGCATTACTGATATTTATCGTAGTAAATATGGTCCTGAGTAATAGATTTGAACTATTCCTTCCTGGTCCACAACCAGGCGTGCTAACCGCTAACACCAACTCAGAATATTTGGTATCCAGTGGGGGAATTGAACCCCCTCTGATTATAACTGTGACGCCTAGACAATCATAACCGGCCGAACCGAGCCAATACTGGACATGTAATTTGCAGAGCAGTTTTTCCACAGGCTTCAGCCATGCTGCTCAGGTGGGTTCTGTTGTCTTTGTGTAGAGGCACATCCAACCTCTTGTTGATATTATTTAATTCCCGCAGTTCTCTTTCAGGCTATCGCAGCCACCCTCGGGCTGAGCATCTCAACTTCGCTACTGATTTCGGTGACCATGATGAGAATTGAACTCATATCAAGTGGTTTAGAAGCACCTGCATACCCTTCATGCTCCATGGTCAGTTCGTATTTAACAGTTGCACCACTCTTCAATTTGTGTTCTTGATGCATCATTGGGTTTGGTCGTCTGGGTCTTAAAGTCCCAATTTTGGTGGTGTAGTGGGAATACTTACAGACCAATGCGATAACTCTTGGGAGGATGATATATTTAAAAAGTTCATCATCCTTCCTTTTGTTTTCAATTGCATTGTAGGCATCCCAGCAATAAATGCACGGGCTAGAAAAGTTGCTCGGTTTTCATTCCTGACATCGTTTCGTCTGTGGTTATTCAAACTGACATATGTTCGATAGTCTGAGTCATTATTGGTGTCATATTGTGAATTGAAGCCTAGCTTATTATGCTGTTCGCGATGATATGCAACATTTTTGAGAAGCTTACGTTCTTCAAAGCGTATGATACTTGCCTCTTGTGACAAATGTTTGGATTTAATTTTTAGTTTTACTGACATTATAGTCTCCTTTGTAATTTAAATTGTGAAGTTGTTGAATTTAAATTTCAGGGTGGCTTAAAAATAATCTATGTGAACATTTGATGACTCATTGCATTTCCTCTTCTGGCTTCTTTTTATTTATGTATAGTTAAGGCAGGTGCGGTATCTCCATATGTGAAAATTTATCACTGGTGCCCATGCTCCTTTTATAGATGAGCAATCTACATTCAGCTGGTATTAAGCTATTACCCAGCTGAATCTTTCCTTACCTTAATTATTATTATGCAGCGAACTTCCGTTTAATAGAAGCTTCATGGCATTTATACTGTTTACCATCTACTGAGGTATAGATGTATGGCATTTTCCAATTACGTGGCTTGTACTCAATGATGACCTCCCCGCGTGAGTTTGTCATTTTGAGACCCAGTGCCTTGACTTTGTTTTCCAGGATACTGTCTGCTTGAGTCACTGCGCCATTGACTTTTGCAGTGATCTTGATGGATACTTCTGCAGCGGTGAATCGCATGTTGCCCACATCAATCTGCAAATTTGACTGCATGCCATATTTGCCGAGCAGGGCCTGCATCTCATCACGCAGTGTGGACAAGCTGTTTTTGTCAAAGCTGTTGAATTTCATTTTGTACATCCAAGTTTTGTGTTTCTGCTATAACACTTGTATAAGACATCTAGGGAACATCGTCAACAACTAATTTCAACAACGGTGTAATTATCCAAGATAATCTTGGCATTTACGTTTCTTTAAACTTACCACATTGTGAATCGACTACCGACCAGACTCGACTCTTGACTTGATCGTTGACTTTACCACGAACTTGCCTCCAGACTTGGTTCCTGACTTGGCGATGAACTTGAGCGTTGACTTGATCATAGATATTGAATCCTGACTTGATTCTGTATCATTTTTGAAAAATGTGTCATATCATTTCTTTCCAGACTTGATCTCTGTCTTGATTCCAGACTTGATCCTGTACTTGACGCCAGACTTGATGCCAGACTTGACCATAGACTTGAATCCTGACTTTATCCCAGACTTGATCATGGACTTGACTCCTGACTTGATCACTGACTTGACCATGGACTTGATTCTGTATCATTTTTGAAAAGTAGGTCATGTCATGTTATCCTTGACTTGGTCGCTGACTTGCTTCCAGACTTGCTTCCAGACTTGATCTAAGACTTGATCCCAGACTTGATTGTCGACTTGATCGTGGACTTGATTCAAGACTTGATTGTCGTCTTGATCGTAGACTTGATTCATGACTTGATTTATGACTTGATTCTGTGTCATTTTTGCAAAATAGGTCATGTCGTTTCTTTCCCGTCTTGATCCCTGACTTGATCATAGACTTGATTCCAGACTTGATCCATGACTTTACCATGAACTTGACTGTTGACTTGAACCCTGACTTGATATCTGACTTGATCCTTGACTTTACCATGAACTTGACTGTTGACTTGATCATGGACTTGATTCTGTATCATTTTTTCAAAATAGGTCATGTCATTTCTTTCCGGACTTGATCATGGAATTGACTCCAGACTTGACTCCAGACTTTATTCATGACTTTATTCATGACTTGATCCATGACTTTATTCATGACTTGATCCCATACTTGATTACTGACTGGATCGTTGACTTGATCATAGACTTGACTGTTGACTTGAATTCTGATTTGATCCCGAATTTGATCGTGGACTTGAATCTGTGTGATTTTTGAAAAGTAGGTCATGTCATTTATTTTCTCTTTAATTTTTTATAATGACGCATTTTTGTCTGTGCGTCAAGAACTTTTTGACATATGTACACAAAAGGTCCCCTTCGTTAATCTGCTTATAGGGAAAGAATTGTCTATGTAGAAGTTCATAGCAATCACATATTTCTGTAGCAACCATTCTGATTTTGGGAATTTGTTTTCAGTGACCCATTTAATCCAGTCAGTATCTCTTCTAGTCATGTTACATGAGTGGCACACAATTAAAATGTTTACACAATCAAAGGTGCCACCTTTGGAAGCAGGGACCATATGCTCCACTGATGCAGAGTTCTTGTGACCAGGTATCCAGTTTAATTGAACTCCACAGCAATGACACCGTCGTTGTCCAAGTAGATACCAATGTACCTTTTTCTTAAACCTGGGATTATTGCTGCGTCGTTTAATAAACTTAGTTTGCATGATAACGCCTTATTTGTTATCATGAATATAGTACGAATTGGTCTAGGCGTCAACTGGTAAAGTCAGATCTCATGATATTAACTGGATCTCACGGATTGATCCGAATGTTGTGTGGCATTACGACTGATATTATCAGTATCCACATCAAACCTTATAACCATCACTGAGTACAAGATTTGAACTTGTACTCCATACGATTTTACTCGTCTGCTCTACCTCTGAGCTAACCCAGTGATGGTATTAAATTCCAGCGCCCACTTTGATGCAAATCCTGAGAAGGAATTTTATCGTCTTTGACAGCATCGTGAATCAGTAGTTAATCTCTAGTCTCGGATACTTCGAGAAACACTGGAAACTCGTGTGACCATTTGGTCAAATATTTAGCAAAGAGAAGTGAGTGATAATCAGGACAATATGCATATGGCGTGGTATACAGACCCATTTGTGCAAAGTGCAATGTTCAAAGTGCAATAAACTCTTATTTCCAGTAAACAAAGTGCAACACCCTTAGAGTGACCTATTTACACTGGAGCATGAAATTATGGGTCAAAACCCTGTGCTTGATATGTAAGAATTACCTTACGTTGATTATTCTCTTTCTTCTCTTTACTGTGGTGATTTACAGGTTCTCCAAGGAGTCTATCCCGCATAACCACCAAACAGGTTAAATGATGTTCAATTGAGTTAAGAACTGAGCAGTAGCATCACTCAATTGAATCTGAGTTGTGATGTTCAATTCTAGAAGCTGGTCCTGAAGCTTTTGCTTCTGTTTCTTGAGATTCGCCGCTATTGATTTGTAGCCATCAACCTCTTCTTGTGTGAAGATCACTGTACTAAGCGACAACCTGCTGCGATAAGAATCCTCGACTACATTGGCATTTTTCTTGAGTTTTCCATTTAGAACAGCCATATCGGTCTGTGTTCCTTTGCTTGCTAACATGGCAGCAAAGTTACTGTCTTTTTCCAATTTTGCCGCTGTGGAAAGAATTCCATTAATCTTGGAGGTTGCATTGGCAGTTCCAACAGACTGTCTAATCTCATACAACGAAGACGTCAAGTGTGTCCGTGTTTCGACATCCTTGAAGAAGTTGTCCCTCACAGTATCGATCTGTTCTTGAACACCTTGGAATTCGTTGAATTCAACAGTGTAGCTGAGATCAAGAGATTTGATCTGCTCGTTGATTGAATTCTGTACTGCATTTGCCTTGCGAAGAGAGATTTTCATGTCTTTGTCCTTTGATTTATACTAATTTTTGAAGAACAGTCTGGAATTGAGGTAAACTGACATTTACGTTTCAAACATGGCCGCAAGCACTGCGTCACATCATACTTTGTTTATTCCGCTAAGAACCAAATAATCTCATTGCTTTTCTACTCTTGAAAATTTGGCATGTCATTAATGTTTACGCCCGTAGTATAGAACTAGAACTGTTCATCAAACTTTAGTATGGTGTAGCGCCTCCAGATCACCGTCTATAACTTATAATGTTGAGGGAGCAACCCCTCCATATAGTCAATTGCCATAGCATTTTGTCTCGCGTAATCTAGAATTTGTTTCATCAAACAAGTTACTTACTCTGCTTGGTCTTATAATTTATCCTAGCGTAATTATGCATGTGTGTCAACGTCTAATTTCAACAACTACATAATTATTCAATGAGTGTTGGTAATTATAATTCTTAAAACTCCCCGCTGGCTTGGATCTCTGACTTGATCCAAGACTCTATTTTATTTTTGACGTTTGAAAAATGTGTCATGCTACCTCATCCCAGATTTGATCCCAGGCTTGACTATGGACTTGATTACTGACTTGATTCATGATTCCTGACTTGATTCTTGATTCCTGACTTGGACACTGACTTGATTCTGTGTGATTGTTGCAAAATAGGTCATGTCATTTATCTATCACTGCATCTACGACTCAGTCCACATCTTGAAATAACACACTATTCCTGATTTGATGTTTATCTCGATCCCAGTCTGGATGCCCGAGATGAACCACGGCAGTATAATATAGATGATTCGTGTTGGTAAGTAGATGCGCGACTTGATTCTGTGTCATTTTTTCAAAATAGGTCATGTCATTCCTTTCTTGACTTTATCCCGGACTTGACGCTAGTCTTGATAGTGGACTTGATACGTAACTGACCACCTGACTTGATCGCTATCTTTCCGGAATTGATCCCAGACTTGATTGTTGACTTGATTCTCGACTTGATCCTGTACTTGACGCCTGACTTGATGCCAGACTTGATTGTCGACTTGATTTCTAACTTGATCATAGACTTGATTACAGACCTGATTACAGACTTCACTACTGACTTGATCCTGTGTTATTTTTGAAAAGTAGGTCATGTCATTTATTTCCTGACTTGATTGTTGACTCGATCTAAGACTTGATCTCTGAACTTGATAGCTGATTTGATTACTGACTTGATTCTGTATCATTTCTGCAAAATATGTCATGTCATTTCTTTCTTAACATGATCACTAAGTTGACCACTGACTTGATCATGGACTTGATTCAGGACTTGATCACAGACTTGATCATAGACTTTATTCTGTATCATTTTTGCAAAAGTAGGTCATTTAATCCACTCTTGATAATCATCAACATTGGTCTTGTGGGCAAAATACTTTCGACGAGTACCATTTCCTTCTACCTCATCTGTGTCAAGGTAAGCATAACCCTGGTAACTGCCTGCGTCCATCAATACTGACTCAAGCATCATGCACATGGCTTCACGGCCGTCTGGTGTACTGTCTGGACGGGCCAATGCCATGTTAACCATTGCCAAAATTTTACCAACTTCAATTGTTTTGCGTGACATGAGGCGTTACCTTTTTTTGTTTGTCTACAATTCACATTATGATATTCTATAGTCTGTGTCAACATGCCATTTTGTTTCTCTGCCGCCGTAATTATTGGTACATTTGTTACACTACCAAATAAAATTTCATGTGTATATCTGGCGTTGCATTTCGTAGTGACGCATCTTTATAGACTCGTTGCGATGTGTGACTATGAGAATGTTTGCACGCTCGACAGTTTGACATACACCCACTCTTTCATCGTACAAAAACACAAAACAGTGATTGCTAATAGGACTTAATTGTATCTTATACTGATTTATTGTTGTCATGTCCACACTCCATTGACCTGGTTTGGCGTATTAAATTGGTCCATCTCTGCTTCAAAAACTTCTGTTCCACTAGCATCAAATGTTGTAATCATTCGCTCTTGAACGGCTACAAGTGCATCCCAAACCTGTTGCCAACATTGTAGTTCGACCTCTGTATAATTGGTAGGTGTGGTCCGTCTCTCCCTGATGTCACACCTACGCAGAGCGGTCTCTACAACCGTGAAGGGTAATTCGATGTTTTTAGAGCCTTCGTGTTTCGTACTTATTTAGATTTCAGGAAATAAACATTCATGTATAAACGTCGTTACGTCTGATTCAGACAACCCTAAACTGATCATCGTTCTTGGAGTATGTGGGTTTTGCTTTTGATAGTGAGCATATCTGTTTTGACCGTCTTTAACAGCGGCAACATCGGCTGTGTTGTTTGTCTTAGATATTGACGACAAATACGCATCGACGCTCTTAAAACTCATTGCTACGAGTTGATCGATTTCGTCTTGTTTGTTGATATTACCTGCAGCGACCATATGCGGACTAAAAATAGCCTTTGCCCACTCAGGCAGCACACGTGTCTTTTTCCACTCAAGACTGTCCGCTTCAACGCCGAATTGATTTATCATTTCGTGTTGAGGATCTACACTTGAGGAGTAATCATGAAAAAACCCTGTTATCTTATTCTTACCAGCGATTACGTCAAGACCGAATATTGGTCCAGGATTGTGAATATGTGGAAAGATACAGCAATGCATCATCCACAGTCCTTTCGACTCGCGAACATCTACAACATCGACATGTGCACGTCTGTAGCTTTCACTCGTCCACACTCTATTGACCCAATTTGGCCTATTAAATTGACTCATGCCCATCTCAAAAACTTCTGTTCCACTTTCATTGAACGTCGCAATCATTCGCTCTTGAACGGCTACAAGTGCATCCCAAACCTCGCTCATTGTGTTTTTACCTCTGTATAAGTAGTTGGTAGGCGTGGTCGGACTCGAACCGACAATGTGATCATTAATCTGTAGGAGATTTTAAGTCTCCCGCGTTTCAACCAATTTCGCCACACGCCCATATGTGTCATACTTATTTAGCTACAGACAACATAATACAAAGCAAAAAAATCAGCAGACTAACGATAAACACCTTCAATGCAAAAGCAAAACCGATGAATAAGATTGCCATTGCTGTTCCGACAAACGTACAAAACAGAGAAAACATTCCAACAAACGCTAACATTTTTGTGTCCTTTTTTGGTTGTATGCAGCTTTACACTACAAGATTAGATGATATGTGTCAACGTCTGTTTTTAGTTTATGATAGGGTTCTTGTGCCAACAACAGCAACAGCTTGATAAATAGCATCAGGATGGTCTTTTGGACACCAATCTGCAGCTTTGAGTACCATCCACTCACACAGTGCAAGGCGTAGTTGATCTGCATCTTGATGTCCTTTTGTTCATGATGCAGTCTCAAACTCAATGACCACTTTTATTTTTTGCAAGTTCATCTTCTAAAGCCTTTACTCGGTCTTGTAACGCTACCTGTTCGTATAGAAGATCATTCACGTAGGGTAATATGCCACGCAATTGTGTGGCTATTGCATCATAGGCCGAGGCATGAGCAAAGATCCACTCAAACATATCATCATTTTTATCTTTGTCGCCTAGTTCATAGCGCATGCGCATGGACATATATTCACGTTGCTTCATGTTCACATATTCTACAAAATCCTCAAACGTGTGAACATGAGCGTGACGCATCCATTTTTCCATCTCGCCGTGCCCTTTGAGCATCGAAGAAAGAGGTATCATTCCTGCTGCAATCATTCGTGCATCAAGGTCTTCATTACTCATTGTCATGCTCTATCGTTCCTGATATCATTCAATTGGTTTCTCTCAACATTTCAACTGCGTTGATGGACATGTACGTTCTATCACTCCAATGCTTCTGGTCGATGATTACATGTGGCTTGTTATACTCTTCAACAAAGTTTACGAGTTCATTATGAAATTTCTCTCGGTCTGTTTGTTTGTCAAGAATCCTGTCCCCGTCCTGAATCCATGGCACAGTTGGAGCAAGAATAATATAAAGATCAATTTGCTGTTCATACACTGCATAGTCAAACATTTCTGTGAAATCCATACCAAGATACAATTTACCAAACAGATATGTTGTGAATGCCTCGGTGTCAGTAAACACTATATCATTTGCCTTACATGCTGAACTTTCAATCAATGCTCTCTGTCCCTGATAGATCTGATGGAAGTCGTCTACATTGAAGGAACTGTTCCGTGTTTCACTAACAGTGCGACCATATTCATGTGCTGCTAATGTGCTGAACAGTTCAGCCAAGTATTTGACAATAGTGGACTTTCCTGTACTCTCTGCGCCAATGACGGCAATCCGTTTCTGAAAATAAGGCTTGGCCACATCAGAAATCATTTGATAGTTGAAGGCGGGTTGCTTTCTGATTTTGGTTGCTGAAATGTTCACTGTTTCTCGATCAGGATCAACAGGAAGCCATTTAATTCTCATGACATCAGCCATGGCCTTGCCATAACGATCACTGGAAACAAAGTGGGTTGCATTGGGTGCAATCTTGTTGAACTCATTTGCCCAATATTGTTGAAACTCAATGTCCAGCACTGTCCCGTGTTCGTCGACATCAATAGGAGTTGGTGACTCATCCACGTGATATACCACAGTTACATTTTTCAGTCTGCTCTTTTCGACAAATGACTCAACCCAATCCAATCTCAAGGTGATTGGAATTTCATCTGTTTCCTTGCCTGACACCACAACATAAACCTCATCCATCATGGCAGAACCAAACTCAATTAAGAGCTCGTGGCCGAGGTGAAGCGGCATAAATTTACCAATGGTAATGCCAATTTTATTCATTTAATGGGTCCTTCTGTCTATATTTTGTTTCGGAAAGTTACTGACACGCCGCTGTGCCTTCAAAACCTTTCCGCACAGTTTAAGATTTAGTTCAGGTAGGTTGTCGTCAATTGGTAGCCCACACTCTGCTTGGTAGTATCCAGCTCGATATGCAATATTTTTCATGGCCTGCCAATCGTCCTCCCCGTACATCTCTTGACCAGCTTCCACATCTTTGACCTGTGCCTCTGCAGACGCTAGTCTCTCGCAGAGATCATCAACTAAAAGATACCACACCTCGCGTTCATCCTCCACCGTTGTGAGTTTGGCACGTAGGGCTGCTATGGTATCAGACTGACGATAAAGAAGGCCGCGCATATCCCCGCTGGACATGTCTTGAAACTCCACTGCCTCTGCGCTTGTATTAGTCATAGCTTTTCTCCTGTCGTGCGTAGTATTTCTAACTGCTCACTTGCAGCTTGTGATGCAAAGTCACATGCATGTTTCAGTGCATCTCTGTCTAGCTTATCCCAGCAAGCTTCCGCAATCTCTTCAAGACAGTCAGCCGCTGCCGCGAGTTGGCTGCGTAGAATGTTACGCTCAGTGGCTAGGTCAGCATGGTCATCAGATGAAACATAATCCCCTTCCTGTTCTTCTTATATTACTACATCATGTCCATGAACGTCGTAGCGCTTCACTACCTCTATTCTGGTGTTCACTGCGCTTGTATCAGTCATGTCTGTTCTCCTGTGGCGAGGTAATTTTTAATGGCTTCCCTATCTTCTTCATCAAACCATTCCTTCATAGTCCACGGGTTTTCCTCGTCC
>Ga0222711_1000424_pt1 | contig 12437 bp, 7 predicted proteins | sample AntAcemetage1699_FD_179814 | JGI IMG/M metagenome (GOLD analysis project Ga0222711, IMG submission 179814) | Saline water microbial communities from Ace Lake, Antarctica - #1699 | ecosystem: Environmental > Aquatic > Non-marine Saline and Alkaline > Saline | place: Antarctica: Ace Lake...
CCCCGATGCACCTGCTGCATCCGTATCCATGCCCGTCTCCTCATGCGACCCTGATAAGGTATCTTTCTCTTTCTCGTGCACCGATGACCACATGAGACGACGACTGGTAAAGTGGACGCCGTTTCTGCTGTCGTTCGAAATGACAATGCTTGCAGGCGGTGTCACGCGTGGCATTTTGAACTCGTTGAAGCAAAGTAGTCCATCTTCGCGGTAGCAGATCGCTGACCTGCGCTCCCTGTCGCCAACCACGTCGTCGTCTGCCGCCTGGTGCCTGACTCTCATTACGAAGTCATTGCCGACGACGGCAGTGGCCCACGCATGGTCGTTCATCCACAAGAACAGGAGACTCTTCATGCGCCCGGCAGTCATCCGACTTCCGGCATGAGGCTCCCTCTCCCTCTGAATCTCGTCGACAGCAGCACCAAATGTGAGTCCATGCGAGTCTTCCAACTTCGATATCACGTAGGCACAGGACGGAATGGCGACTCGCGACTCAATGTGCCGCCGCAAAAATCCATCATTGGCTTCAAGCAAGAGATCAAACTGGTCGACGGTGATGACCACGGCCTCCGACACCTTGTATCCATCCTGTTGCCAGTGTAATCTTTCGGTGTCCTTTTTTTCGGTGTCCTTTTTGGGGGGAGTGGACACGAATCTACCTTTTTTCCACGTTTCGAAAAAGAGAGATGCGGTGCCCGACGAACCCTGATCCCCATGCTGTTGCTGCAGCTGTGTAAAGAAGGACAGATCGATAAACCGGGGGTTGGACTTCACAGTGACAACAACTCCGATCCCAAAAGCTGTCGCCCACATCCCCATGCAGTTGAAGGCGTCTACTCTCCGCTCTTCGACCATGGCATACTCCATATCGCGCATCTCAGAAACGGGGTGCCCAGTATCCGGAGTAATGCAGTTCGAGCACCGGTAGTCGCCATTTAGGACGACGCGCACTAACACCTTGAGGGGGAGGATGCTAGGTAGGCATCCCACATGAGCGGAGCGCCCACATGTGCTACACTCAAGCATGGCAGCCGGGTCCGTCAACATGGTCACCATGGACTCCCCGCATGTGAATAGGGCATGTTTGCGTACAAGACCAGGACAGTTGGCGTTGTTTTGTGCTGGTTCGCCCCCCCTCTTCTTCCTCTTCTTCAAATTGAACTCTTTCGCTGACATGGAGAATTCGAAGAGCTCACGGTGATGGAACCACAGGAAATCCACCATCCGACGCACCCTGTGATCATGGTAGTCGGGACCTTTCGACATAAAAGGCTTCCTTCCCAATGCGCGCTCATTCACTATGCACGAGCGGTTTTTCTTGATGTCATACAATTCATTCAAGAAGCGATCCCTGTCATTGTCTTGCTTTACTTCCGTATGTGCACATATGATGCACGATAGGTTGGCACCATCCCCGAACGAATTTCGCTCGACAGCAGGTTGATGAGCGAAATCACGGTCGTTGGGGTGCGCCCCGCAAGGGCATAAGGAACAAATGCCTGCCACCACCATGCCACTCAAACTCTGAGGCGAGTCAGAAAGCTGCAACTGCTGCTGCACCACCTCTGCGTTCCAGTTGATCTTGTTGCCCGGTTCAGCACATAATGAACAACTTAACGTCCCACACTTCACACAAGCGTAGAAACGGCTGCTGGAAGGAGAAAGTGGAAGCAAGCATCCTTCGCACATTGCCTCAAACAGAATACCATTTGGACCATCACCCTTTGAGTCTGAGTCCAATGAATCAGCCAAAGAAACAAAAGAAAAATTCGTTCGCGGACAAATGGCCATGTCATACTTGATCACATAGTTGTCCTTCATCTTCCTTTCAAATATTTCTTTGCGACGTAAGCGGCAGATCTCCACTCTTACTCCGAAATCAGCACACTGCGAAGTGCTTCCTGTAAGTGCAAATTGTCTTGTACTCATCCCCTCCTTCAGCAAAATCCACCACTCATGGCACAACTTCGGGTCGACCTCGCCTTGATTGACATGTACTTCTTTCGGGTTGACATCCAAAATCACACTCAGACCCCACAAGGTGTCTGCCGCCGGTGTAACCTCGAACAACATGTGTGCAAACAAGGTTGACAGGCGAACGAAGTAGGAGGAATGGGACGGAACGTGTGGACCGCGGACGATATTTCCTTGCGAGATCCCCAGTCTTTTTTTTGCGTTTATTTTTAAGTTCTTAAGGCACCCCTGGGGGCGCAAATATAAAAAGGAAGGATACCAGTGAATTTAAACTGTACGGGTCGTACCGGTTGTATCGTACCGGTAATCCTAAAAAACTAGATGGATACCAGTGAACTTTTTAATAAACGTGGAATACCGGTATGTTCACCGATGTCCGACCGTTATATACCCCTCGGGCCCCGGGGGCGCATACTAAACTTTTAGGTTTCTTTAGCAGATAACCCTAATTTTTTTTTTGTTGGAACTCGACAGCGCGGTCTTTCACAAACCAGTGATTTTGCCACGGAATGACAGAGGGAATGGAAGAGTACAATCAAAAGATGTTGGCGATGATGGTGGAAATGACTTCAAAGCTGAGAGGACTAGAAGACAAAGTAAAATTACTCGAGGAAGAGAAACAATCAGGATTTAAGAGAGTGGCGAGCGAAGGTGTTGGGGAATACGAGGGAGAATCGAAAAGGCCGAGAGTTGATGATGAACTAGATGACCTGTTCAGCAAAGACGAATATTTTGACACACCCGAGGATGGTGAATACGGTGGCGGCTTAAATGCGGGTCAATGTGGAGGTGATGCTACGCAGATGGAAGTGGAGGAACAGTCAGAAGTGGATGGAGCACGCGTTCTCGCGCAAGAGGCGGATAAGAAGAAGACGGAACGCATTCTCGCGCAAAAGAAGGCGGATGATGAGACGGAGGGAAAAAAAAAAGCCGCGCAAGAGCAAGAGGATGCGGATGAAAAGGAGACGGCCCGTGTTCTCCTTGCGCAATCTGAGGCGGGTGACTTGGCACGCGTTCTCGCGCAAGAGGTGGCGGCACGCGTTCTCGCGCAAGCAGAGGCGGCACGCGTTCTCGCGCAAGCGGAGGCGGATAAGGATGCGGCACGTCTCGCGCAATACAAGGCGGATAAGGAGGCATCAGCGGAGGTTGTGATTGTGCTTGAGTGCGTAATTGCGGAGGTGGTGAAAACAGCCGCGCAAGAGCAAGAGGATGCGAAGAAGAAGGCACGTGTTGCGCAAGCGGAGGTGGATGCACGCCTTCTCGCGCAAGAGGTGGCGGGTGACTTGGCACGCGTTCTCGCGCAAGAGATGGCGGCACGCGTTCTCGCGCAAGCGGAGGCGGCACACGTTCTCGCGAAAGATAAGGCGGATAAGGATGAGGCACGTCTCGCGCAATACAAGGCGGATAAGGAAACAGCCGCGCAAGAGCAAGAGGAGGCACGTGTTGCGCAAGTGGAGGCGGATGCACGCCTTCTCGCGCAAGAGGTGGCATCACGCGTTCTCGCGCAAGAGGTGGCGGCACGCGTTCTCGCGCAAGCGGAGGCGGCACGCGTTCTCGCGCAAGCGGAGGCGGATAAGGATGCGGCACGTCTCGCGCAATACAAGGCGGATAAGGAGGCATCAGCGGAGGTTGTGATTGTGCTTGAGTGCGTAATTGCGGAGGTGGTGAAAACAGCCGCTGCGCAAGATCAGGAGGAGAATGCACGCGTTCTCGCGCAAGAGAAGGCGGATAAGAAGAAGGCGGATGATGAGACGGCACGTGTGAAGTCACGTCTTGCGCTAGCGAAACGTGTCGGGTACTTTACCAGTTTGGCGGATAAGGAGTTGTATTGGATGGCGCAGGCGGATGATGAGACGGCACGTGTTGCGCAAGCGGAGGCGGAGGCGGATGCACGCATTCTCGCGGCACGCGTTCTCGCGGAAGCGAAGGCATCAGTTGAGTGCGAAGCAATGACGCAAGCGGAAGAGTTCTCTTCACGTTATCAAGCGCATAAGGAGAAGCATGACACTTTGCGGATGCATCGTGCGCATGATGCGGAGGACGCAATGACGGATGTGGATGAGATTCATATGAGTGTGCGTGATGGAGTTGCTGATGCCACCAATTGGGTGGAGGAAGGGCATGGCAGCCCCGTGGTTCTTGGCATTCTCGCAAACAAGCTGAATCAAACCCGCACGCAGTTTCTACGCAACGTCATAGAGGGGTTGAGAAAAAGTGGTAGCCCGATGGAGCAACAAACGGATGAGCTTGAAACGCTTTGTCGCTACATCAAGCCTAAGTGGTCCAATAGGGTCGATGGCATCAAAGGTCTTGCCATTATTGTACGAGAGTTCTGTGTGTTGATGCCTGGCCTCTACATCCAATTCGTTTCACGCCTGACACACCACCAGCTTGATTGTCTGTCGACCAAGAAAGCTGAGCCGGACATGCGTATTTTCATCACTGACCAAGGTTATGCCTTGGACGAGTCTGATTCAATGCTTGCAAACTGTGGTGAGGGTAAACTCCGTGGCACTCCAAAGGATCTGTGCTACATGTGCTACGAAGAAGAGCCCGAGCCCGCCAAAGGAAAAGCGTTTTCCCGCTGCCGGTCTTCTGTGTGCGCAGCGGCGAATATAGCTCCACACGCCCTCATGTGTCCTCGATGTTTACAGTCGTGCCCCATCGCGCGTTTCCGGTGCCTCCCTATCCCTATCGTCCGAGAAGGCCGTCGCCAAATTGATTAAAGAGTCCACTCACAAACAGCTGTGGGAATCGGATATTCTTGCCTTGAACAGCTGGGCATTTGCATTTGGCAGCACCCTCAATACCCTCAATCCCAATCCCAATACCCTCTACTTGAACAGCTCCGCCTCCGCCGCCGACAAGGGTGGCGCGAACGCGTTGTCTTTCGTCGTAATCGAGCATGTCGAGGTACACAAGCGTGGCATGGGGGAACGCGGTTCTTAGGTTCCTTTCGTTGTACGCAATACGGCGATCCTGGCCAATGACCGTGGTGCTATAGATAACATGTGTTTCGGCTTCGGCCATCATACGTTACGTGTATGTATATATATCTCTCTATCTATAAACTTCGACACCACCATCATACATTTATCATAAGTTTTTTTTGTCACTGTTATATATATGGTATACTACTAGATGCGACACAGCTGACATAACAGCTGCCTACTAACTGCAGCTATAACCGCCGATGACTGATGCCGACTATACCAAAGCCCGCAACGATATTCTGCTGGCTCTGTGGGCGGAAGCCGGCATGGTAGCAATTGCGCGCGATAGGGTTACAAGCTGCTCCCTCATGTTGGTGTGGATTCAAGTAAATTTGGGAAAGAAGTCCTCCACGTCCAGCTGGTATTCAAGCATATCGCAACTATGGTCCTCCAACGATGATCCCTACGATGATGCTACCATCCAAGCAGTTAAAAACTCCGCTCTCGGAGGCCAAATGAGTCAAAATAAGTATCAAAACACGCTTTGCAACCGAGCTGCCGTGGGAATCTACCTGCACGGCACAGCGTGGATGGAAGTTGTGAAACTCCTTTACGACCAGATGAAAGGAAGGTTTGGCAATGGTACAAACAGCGGAAAACTCGTTGATGATATTGTGCAGATGATGCTTCGTGACATAGGCAAAACAACCAAGCTCGTATGTGAATTCGACCCGGCTGCCGTGAAGACACCTGGTGGCTTGCCCACCTTTCTTCGATTCGCAGCTTCTTACTTGCTGCCCCAATGCCCAGCAATACGTAGCACTACCACCACCCCTGTGCAACCTGTCAGTCGGTACTATACTCACCCATTCAAAGACATGGCGGACGCAGAGGATACTATCACATCCAACGCCACACAATGCATGAGCTTCTTCCACACATCTGTCACAAGGGACGCGAAGCTGCTCCGGGGCCCACTGTCCACGGTCTTCGAGTCAGGGCCCTCGTTGCCGACGTTCCCGGAGTGGGTTGCCTACGCGGACCAGACCGTTCGATTCGAAGGCGGCGGCGGCACCGCCAATGAGCAGCAGCCACCATCCTCCCTCCCCCATCACGACTTATACGTGGCGGGAAAATATACGCTACCACCTGCTACGGGTGTCCCACCAGCCCTCCTACAGCCATCGGTGGTGCCCTTGCCTGTCATCGTGCGGTTTGCGATCTCCAAGATGGCGTACTCGCTGCGATCGACCCCGAAGGTTGCCTGGACGACAGCAGCTGAGCCATACAAGAAGGATTGGAAAGTTCTGTCGGAACTGTCAAATCAATGGGAGAACATGACGGGCACGGTGCACACGTCGCGGTCGCGCACCCTGGCCATGGTGGTGAACAAGGCCATCTTGGCCGAGGAGGCGATGGTCGAATACTGCCGCACGGCGTACGGTGAAGGAGCCCCTTCAAGTGCAAACGCACCGGTGTTTTGCAAGTCAACGACGCAGATGGCAGCGCTGCTGCAAGCGCTAAAGAATGAGGATGACATTCGACTCGCCGACGAGTACAGCGCGATGGCCAAGCAGGTGCTTGGCATCGTCACTGAAGTACAAGAAAGTCTCCGCAAACATGGCACCACAACAGACGCAGCGACAACGGCGGGGCTGGTATATGGTATGCTGGCCCCTCCTGGCGACACCTCAGGTGGTAGCTTGCTGTCAAGAACACGTGCCAGTGCGAACGCCGCAACCATGAGAGTGACGATTGCGCTGAAGGATATGGCAAAAGCTAAAGGATTTGGGTCTTCGAGTGACATGCTCCTTACGGCGATGAATCCTTCGCTGCTGAAGATAGCGGACAAGGCTGAAAACCCCCAAACTGCCACTACAGCCAACTACGATGACTTCATCCAAGCTATGATCAAAATAAGAAAGGAGCAGAAGGAGAAAGAGGACCAGGTGCCCGAAGGCTTGAATGAAGTTGTAAACGTCGTGTACACACCGTGGGTTCCTGTCGGCGTCGGTGTGATAGTTTTCGTGTGCATTGGTGCCCTTGTCCTGTCCAGTGCGGCGGAGAAAAGGAGAAGTCGTCGTTCACACGACCGCCGCCGCCGCCATTACGACGACGACAACTATGGCGGCGACGACTATGGTGGCGACGAGTATGGCGACTCTAACGACGATTATGACGACGATGAACATGCACACAGCAACAGCCGCCGTCATAGACATCACCGTGACGAATGAAAGACGCAGCGGCCAGCCGTAAATTTAAAGTGGACCTGGTGCGACCAAGTCGTCAGGGAATTCGCGCTGACCACTAGGCCGTTGGCGGTCCTTGTTAAGGATGCGTGCCACAAAATCATTGTAAGCCGTCACGGAACGCTGATGGACGCGTGGCACGCCCAGCAACTTACTCCACATTTCCTCGACATCGTCGGCGGTGGGGGTTTGGCGCCTACTCAAAGCATACATAAAATATCTGTTGTATGTCATTGCTTCGTATTCGAATGCCTGTGCAATCACATCCATAATCACCATCGCCATCCGTGTTTCCGCGTCGTCATTGCCACGTCCATGGTCGCAGGCGAGCTGCGATCGCACAATTTGAGAAACATGTTGGACGTTGAAGGCGAGCAGTTGATAGAGCTTAAAAATCATTTTGCTCAGATTCTCCATGGAAACACTTGGCGTCTTTGAATTCCTGATCTCATCGACTCGGTTGATGTGCCATGCCTGCACCGTTTCGAATATTTGCCCGTGCAGTTGGGGAATCGAGGAATAGAGACCCCTAACATGCTTCATCATCTCCTCTTTGCTCATGCAATGCGGTGCTGTCATATCTGCCAATGGGGACATCTCTTTAGCCGATGGCGGCGCAGCCGGTGGCAGCCCCGGGAACATATCGGCCGATGGCGGCGCAGCCGGTGGCAGCCCCGGGGACAACATGCGATTATGACGATTCTTGATCGATATGAGATTACGACGATCTTGTGCAGGCGATAGCGGCATAGCCGATGTCATATTTTTGATAGACATGCGATTATCCCGTGGGGGGTTCATCGAGCCTGCCGATGGCGGCGCTGGGGGCATTACAACACCGCTATCGTCGTCGGGTTCATCTACGCCGGCGTGGTACTCGCCTGAGCGCTTCGCGAGATACGCATCTGTTTTTCTAACATACGCATAATAAAGGCCCACACCGCTGCCTGTCAGCGCCACGACAAGCATCACGATCACCAACAAGTTTGAGGACGACGAAGACCCGCCACCCATGTGCGCTCTTGCGCGTTTTAGGCGGTCGCGCATGAGCTTCGTATTTTCCTTCTTCGTTGGTTGACTATATAAGAAGATCAGACATTTATTTGGTGCAAAGCTCAGGTTTGCGCCAAAAAAAGGCCTTTTTAAATCTGCCTTTTGGCGTACTGCACGTGCGTCTGGCAGTACACTCGCGAAAAGGCCTCCACCTTGGTCGTATACGTGGCGCCAGCCGCCGCACATCCTACTTCACTCGGAACATAGGGTACCTGAGGTGCAAATGCCACCCCGCTGACGGCAGTGCAAAAGCCGCCTGCACCACCACCGCCAAGCGACTGAAACTGGGACTGGGATGGCGGCATGAAGAAATGCGTTGGTGCGAAGAAGCGTGCAAAGATGGACACCATCAGACAGTTGAAGTTGGCGTTGCCCATGATGTAAAACGCCGTCGCGATGGAGTGCGTGTACGCGTGCACGTCCTGGTCGACGAAGTACATCGCCGTGGAAAACGCCCACATGGACATCTCCCCCACGGACGCTACAGTCGGCACCGGTCCCCAATTGACTTTCTCGCCGCCACGCCACGTGCGGTACGCTACAACGGCCTGGTTGGCGAGCGACGAGAACACAATAGGAGGCCCTGTGATCGAGCATGGCAAGTGTATGGCAAGTGAAGCGAGAAACGAAACCGTGAGCAGGTACGGCGACTTTGGCCCGTCACCGGGGACTGTCTCTGTCCCCAAAGTGTCCTGAAAGTAACTCGCACACGCGCGGTACATGGGCGTCGTGAGCGCGCTTTGTGGGTTTGTGGTTATTATTGCCTCGCCGGTCTTGTTCCGCGCGTGCCAAAGATACAACGGCAGCATGCCCAGGAACACAAACAGCCGCACGAGTAGGAGCTTGCACATGAACATGGGTGTGACAATGTGGGTGATGATTCGATCAAGTGCGGCATAAAACCCCACGCCCGCTGCCCCTACCCCTACGGCGCTCAGTGCGGCGGACGCCGCCCCGGATACAACGAGTGGCAAAGTCATCGCTGCTGTGATCCTCGCTGTAAAATCACGCACCGGGAGGGGAGCATAGGCCCCAGCGGCTATAAGCCCACATGCAATGGCGAATATAAACTGGTCATGCTCCAACTCCATCACTCGCGCAGTGGCTTGTTTATAATAAAAAATATATTGGTGGTGTCGCGTTAAATTATAATTGTCAACATGACGCACATGTGGGATATAGGAAGTTACACACGACGTCGTTTTGGTGCCTGTGCATTGTGTGTTGTCGTCACACATACACATACATATAAAAAACACCGTGTACTACAAAGATGAACCAAGACGGCCATCAACAATCTCAATCCTCGTGCCTTGGTATGGGGCGTCTACCGCCCACTGCAATGGAAGGTCCGACGGAATACCCACAACGTCGGAACGCGGGTGATGCTTGCCGTCGACAAAGTACCGCAGCGTGCCTGCGGCGGGAAACCACCGCATGGTTAGGATGGAGTCCCACCCACACTGCACATTAATGTCCGACTTAACTCGAATGTCCGACTCAAATGGCCCCCCGCACGCAAAGGCCGACGCCCTACCCGTTGTGTGCGGAACCCACATATGAAGCGGAACACTCGCGAATCGATTTGTCAGACCTTGACAACGCCGATAATCGCTGGTCTCGCATGCGGCCACCACATTCGCAAGCCCGCACTCCGCTCGAGGACCGTCTTTTTGCCCTCGTAGCATGCACGAGTCGTAGTCGGCCTCGTTTGTGAATCGCAGTGAGATGGTGTGGCACCGATCACCATCATCGCTGTCATCACTCGTACCTCGCATTGAAGGAAGTACCCGCATCATGTGGGCGTCGTTGGATCTCACAGGCCGGCGCACCGTCGTACCATTGACAAGGGTATACAATTGCGATCTTCCTAAATCCCATCTCTCATTTGCTGCCAGCTCCCTTGCGACCCCACTGCACCCCTCTTTGAAAAGAAGTGGAGATGCACTGTCCCACTGAAAACCCATGCTCATCTCTGCCAACTGCACAGAAGAAAGTTACGTATGTAAAATGAAACTGAGAATGGAGGTGATTATCACATCGAATTACACATAACAGTCGCATGCAGGTTACAGTGGTTTATAAAAAATAATATTGGTGGTGTCGCTTTAAATTATAATTGTCATCGGCATGTCGCACATGTGGGATAGGAAGTTACACACGACGTCGTTTTGGTGTGCGCCGACGGACGCCCTGTGCATTGTGTGTTGCCGTTTGCACCTTTCCTGTTTGGGGGGTTTGGTGTGCCACGTTGTTGTGGTGTGCCAAGATTCGTTCGGCGGACTGCGCGCACTTGGACACCCCGTCACACGCCATCGTTAAAAACGCACACACGCGGCTGTGTACAGGTAGAATGTCATATTCCTGGGTGTACGACTGGTAGGCGTCGCAAAGTCTGCGGTGTGTTGACCCCAACTCCGAGAGGCAGTCAAGAAGCTGGTGACACGCTAGGGTTGATATTATAAACCTCTCTCTTTGAAGGTCGATCAACGTTGAAGGTGGTCGTGGTGGCTGCATTCCAAAAAAATCTGCGGCCGCCTTTCGAGTTGGCTGCATGTGGTTTAACAAAAGTCCATGCAGCAGTAAAAGATCGGCGCCGACCTTCATCATGTCGGGTAAAATCTTGCACATCACAGGAATGAGTGCCTCACGCGCGCTGGCAGTGTCATCCCCATGCCTCATACCGCACATGATCCCATGCAGGTCATCCACGCTGTTACTCATATTTAAGTCGCACACATCTTTCACATGTGGAAGGGGAAGATGAGGAGACTGACACGACGCGAGGTCAAAGAGATCCAGGAGTTCTTCGGCACATGAGCCAAGTGAGGGGAGCAGTGTCATGTCCTCAAGGACGATGGACGCATGAGCGCTCGAGTGCATCATGGCCTTGCATGACGTTTGAATGCGCGTGGCGAGCAACAACGATGCGATATCACCCCACCCACAACAAACGAAAGATATGCATAAAGCATTTCTGCACCATTTCCAGTTTGCGCTTGCCTGCGTGTGTTCAACAGACCCTTCAAGCCTGTAGTTTCTGACAATGGTGATAAGGACCTCCATAATAGGCGCAGGCTTGGGATTCTCATGGCCGAACAGTTTCCATGGATTTGTGTCGTGTGCCCATTGTTTGATACGGTTCTCGTTGTCGCGGAGGAACTGATGGCACTGTAAGGCCCATGTGTACAAGAAATCGGATGATGCCTTTGCATTTGCGTTGAGCTCGCTGTGTACATGTTTGTCATAAATATTACGCATAAGATCTTCCTTTTGAGCAGAGTATGGCCGAAACTGATTTGGGGGTTCAGTTGGCATCACAACGAACAGACTGTCAACAAGCAACTTCTTTGATGGGTCCTTATTGTTTTTCGTTTCAGCGACCGACACAAAGGTAAACGCCGCAAATTCATTCTCAAATGGAACATAAATGTGCAACCCATGCAAAGACATTCTCACATCCAGTGAGGCACTCACAAAAGCTTCTGTACTTTCGGCGCAGTGTTCTTGTATTTTTGGTAATATTGCCTTAGCTTCATCAAATTGACTGTCGGTCTCAGTTTGAAAACCAGCCAGCATCTCCAACATTGACTCCGTCAAACACCCGCCATCGTCGTCGTCATTGTCTGTCATGGACACGCCGTCTTGAATAATGGAAAAAAATCATGCATCGAAAAAAATAATTAAATCCTAAAAAAAAATTGAAAAACATGCATTAAATTTGGAAGACATCTAATAATAAAATGGGTTTTTTGCATTTTTTTTTTTTGGCATGAACCATCCTAGTCTTACCGCATCTTTTCCGCGGAGTACCCATGGTGGAAGAGTGAGAGGGGAACAACATCTCCTATGGGCGCGAACTTTTCCAACTGCGAGAAAGGTCCTAGACGAACAGAATATTGCAGGTCACCAAGATGTTCCTGTGGCACAGAATGTTCCAAATCTTGGAAAAGGTCAAATGTTGCAAAACGTTCGAATGATGCAAAATGTTCGTGCTGCACAATTAGTTCCTCTGACATAACATGTTCCACAGGGACATGATGTTTTGCTGGTGTGACCGGTGGCGTAACAAGTTGATGACCCACAACCTCATCGGTTTCCAGAGGCACGACCCGTGCATTCTGTGTAAATGACAAGTCGAGATTCGGTACCTGCCGCTTACGCTCATCTTTAAAAAAACATGAGCATGGGACATATCGAAGAATTTCCGTTTTGACATTCAGAC